>Ga0163154_10000387_pt1 | contig 66638 bp, 60 predicted proteins | sample OliLakLV19MP9P1_FD_148649 | JGI IMG/M metagenome (GOLD analysis project Ga0163154, IMG submission 148649) | Freshwater microbial mat bacterial communities from Lake Vanda, McMurdo Dry Valleys, Antarctica - Oligotrophic Lake LV.19.MP9.P1 | ecosystem: Environmental > Aquatic > Freshwater > Lake >... | reverse complement strand
CCGCCAGCGCTTCCGGCAGATCATCAGGCGAATCGACTCGGTGCATCCCTTTTCCGCCGCCGCCTGCCGAGGCTTTGACCATAACTGGATAGCCGATTTCGTCCGCCGCTTGCACAAATACCGTGTCGGATTGATCCTCACCGTTATAACCGGGTATGAGCGGCACATCTTTGAGCATCAATTTCGATTCCCGCTTTTTACCCATTGCCCGAATCGCGCTGACAGGCGGGCCAATCCACGTTATATCTGCGTCGATAATTGCTTGCGCGAAATCTCCATTTTCCGACAGGAAGCCGTAACCGGGATGAATCGCATCTGCGCCTGTACGTTTTGCCGCGTCGATGATTTTGTCGCCCCGCAAGTAACTCTCGCTGGCAGGACTCGCGCCGATATAGACTGCTTCATCCGCCATTTCGACATGCAAAGCATTTGCGTCCGCATCCGAATACACAGCAACGGCAGCGATGCCCATGCTGCGGCAGGTGCGGATAATACGACAGGCGATCTCGCCCCGGTTAGCGATCAAAATTTTACGAATCATAGCTGACTCCATTTAGGCGCGCGTTTTTGCATAAACGCCAGAATGCCTTCTTGCGCGTCATCGCTGGTGCGGAGTGTTTTAAGGACGTTGGCGCGATACTCTAAAGTTTCGTCCGGCGATTTATCCGCGACTTCCAGCAGCAGCGCTTTACAGGCTGCCAGCGCATTGGGGCTGCATTGGCGCAGTTCGCCCAATAGTACCTGAATATGATCGTCGATCAGGTCATACGGGATGACCTCATGCACCAATCCATATTCTTTCGCCTGTTCGCCTGTAAAACGCCGTCCTGTGAGCATCAATTCGCGGGTGCGGGTGAGGCCGATACGCTGAAGCACATAAGTCGAGATAAAAGCAGGGGCAAGGCCGAGCCGTACTTCCGGTAAGCCCATCATCAATTTGGTGCTGGCGATGGCAATATCACACACACACACCAGCCCGAATCCGCCGCCCATCGCCGCGCCTTCCGCTTTGATGACGACGACTTGCGGCGCGGTGTTCACGGCACGGAGTAAATTTTCAAAATCATACTCGTAACGGGTCGTGTCGCCGCCGCTTGTATACGCTTCGCGCATCTCATTGAGATCGCCACCCGCGCAAAACGTCCCACCTGCGCCGGAAAGGATGATCGCTCGGATGTCGCTCCGTCCGCGCAAATCCTCAAATGCCGCCAAAAGGTCAGACACCATCTGCCTATTAAGCGCGTTTTTTACTTCGGGACGGTTGAGCGTGATATAGGCGAAGGGCAGTTCAATTTTTACATCTATCGTTTCGTAAGTCATCATGGCCTCAAAAAATCGAATCATCAATTGATTATGTTAGCCTAAAAGACTGCCGCAAACCCGCTAAGATTGCAACAATTAGCAGCGTCTAGTGGACGCACTACTTGATATAAAAAGATTAAAAGGAAACTTTTCATGAGTGAAGATCATGACAAATCGTCGGAATTGACCGCGAAGTTTAACGAGGCCTATTATGCGTGGTTTACCACCGTCCGCCGCGACAGCCTGCCGCAGCCAACACCCGTTTGGTTCATCCCAGAAAACGGCACTTATCTTATTTTCAGTATGCCCCAAGTGCAAAAAGTAAAGAATATCCAGCACAATCCGAAAGTTGCGCTTAGTTACGCCCCTGACCCAGATGGTGAAGCCTATTATGTCGTCATGGGCGAAGCCGTGATTGATCCGAGTGTGCCGCCTTTAACGCAGGTGGCAGCCTATCTGGATAAATATGCAAGTGGGATTCAACGCCTCGGCTGGACACCCGAAAGCATGGCAGCGGATTTCACTGTGGCGATTCGGGTTACACCATCGCGTGTGCGTGGGCAGTTTGAGTGAGTTACCTGATGCAGGTTGTGGTCTTTTGTAGGGGCGACGCGCGCGCCGCCCTTACCGAAAACTTCTCTTAAGTGGCGAACATCAGGGAATAAGTTAAAAGTATCGAGTCAAAAGTTGAACGTTTAAGTCTTACTCGATACTCAGTTGGCTTCTCGCGCCGACGATATAGGTTAGGCCGTCCGCCACCGACAGCGAATAATTATCGCCGCCGTCGCGCTCGGATTGATCGGGGAAAATTCGCAGCACGAAGCCGTTATCAAAGCGCAGGAGCAGATCAAGGCCGGGATGCGTCACCTCGACATGGACGACTCGCGTCCCGACGAGCTTTTTCATCTCTATGACGATGGGGCCGCGTGGCGCGTTACTATCCGTCCAAGAAGCCAGCACTTCATCATGAGAATCCAGCCGCCAGGGACAATCCTCAATATACAGCACAAGCTCACCCCGGAATTTGTGTTCATCAGGCGTGAGTTTGACGTTGGGGTAGGGCAGCGGCTTATCACGAGCGACCTTCGCCCCGAAATCGAGGCTCACCATTGACCCCACCGCGCCCGCCATCACATTCCAACATTCGAGGCCGACGAGTCGGTTGAGCGCGGCTTCAAAATCGGGGAAGTGTGGGTTAGGCATGGGTTATTTTGACGCAAAGGCGCAAAGAGCGCGAAGGATCGCAAAGAAATTATTCTGATTTTGCATCCGAGTCTTCTTTCCAGATGGGCAGATCGAATTCAAATGAGGTCATTTCTTCGAGAATGAACATTTTCACCTCGCTACCATGTAGCTTAATAATTTGATACGCAATGGATAGGGGAGTATATCCCCCCAGATCAAAATTTGCGCCCGTACTGAAATGCGTTATTTCAACTTTGACTTTGCTATTCTTAACGAAATCAGCTTTTACAACAACTTGGCCTGACAGATACTGCCCATAGGATTCATTGGCAATAAAGGCGGAAATCGCCCTCTCCATTCTGTCTGGGTCAACAAAGATAAGGGGTAAATGGTTGGTAAGGCTTAAGTCGATCTGGATATTTGGATAAGTTTGTTGAATTTCTTTATTTATCTTGGACATCAATCCTTTTAAATCAGTCTTATCCCTCCTAAGGAACGGTTCGTAATTTGTGCTTACCCAATCCTGTAGATAGTAAAAATTGAGCCTAATATTATTTACTGCATCTTTCACCTTTTGCCTAAATGTATCTTGATTATAATCTTCAATGCGATCCTGTATTTCAGGCGTTCCAAGTATATAATTGTACGTTTGAATTGCTGGAAGGTTGTATTTCAATGTATAACTAAAGTATCCTATAGTCGCGACAACATCTGTTACTGCCCATGCTAACGCCTGATGTACATCTTCTAACTCCAAAGCAGGATAGAGTGCCAACACATCCGCTACCGATTTTTCACCGCTTGCAAGCGGCCTGACCACATCCGACACCGTAATCGGCAGCCCACGTATACAGGCTTGCCCGACCATGTGGTTAGGGTCGTGGGTGATGCGGTCAAAGTTTGCCATATCCTCTAGCTTATAATCCTTTTCTTTGCGAAACTTCGCATTCTTTGCGCCTTTGCGTTTAATCTTCGCGCTGTCTTTGCGACTAATCCTCGTCCCATGTCATATACAGCAAGGCTCCCGCCAGCGACTTGCCGAGGCCATCAATCCGCAGCGAGCGGGTGCCACCGCCGTCGAGTGCGCCGTACATCACGAAATTCAGCGCTTCGATGTTATCCATTTCATAGCGCATCACTTCCCCGGTGACGAGATCGCCAAAGTGGACTTTTACACGCTCGGCACTGAGTTTCGCTTTGAGTTCCTGATACGCTTCCGGTGAACGGGCAATCACACTTACATTGGCGATATCGCCTTTATCGCCTGCGCGTCCGTAGGCAAGGTCGTAAAGTCGTTTGGTCATAAAATCTCTATGTTCTCCGCGTCTTTGCGGTTCATTTTTATCATACTTCAAAATAGCTAATTTCGGGTACGACGCGCTCACGCGCAATAAGTGTAGGCCATAGTCCCAAAATGATGCGTGGGTCTGCGCCGATGGTCGTGCCGGAAATGCTCATCCCGGCGGGGCCGCTCAAGCCATTGTTCATCATCAGCCGGACGGCTTGTTTCAGTATATCCGCATTTTGCGCGGTGAACATCACGCGGACGACGATTTCCAGCGGATATTCTGGCAGCGGCGCGATATTCCCATACAGGCTGTTCAGACCAAGATAATGATACTCGATGCGCTCAATCGGCAGCTTGGCCCACGTTGCATCAATCATCAGCTTAAGCTGCTCGACCTTTTTCCATGCGTCCGGCCAGCCAATCGTGAAGATCAATTCGCGCATATAGCCTTCCATCCGCCCTAAATTCAGCTTGAGTTTTTTGGGGCGTGGTCTGCCCGTCACGCCGCTGATTCGCACCTGATCGCTGCCTAAATCCTCTAAACGCAGTGTTGTAAAATCCGCCACAACATCGGGTGTGATATAATGGGCTGGATCATGGACTTCGTAAAGCAACTGTTCTTTGACTGTCGCACTAGTCACACAGCCAGCGGTATCGGGCGTTTTGCTCAGGATGAATGAGCCATCTGCTTCGACATGCGCGATAGGGTAGCCCAAAAATGGCAGATCACGCGGGTTGATGCTGTCGATTAGCGCGAGGCTGTTGCCGCCAACGACCTGCCCGGTACATTCCATCAAATGCCCCGCGACGATACCGGACGCGAGCTTGTCCCAATCGTCCCACGACCAGCCATAATGCGCGATCATGGGCGCGAGATAGAGGCACGGGTCGGCAACGCGCCCGGTGATTATCATATCCGCGCCGTTTCGCAGCGCTTCCACAATCGGCGCTGCACCGAGATACACGTTGGCGTTGACGATCATCTTTTCGTTGAGATCGAGTGCCGCCCCTGTTTCCAAATGCGCCAATGATTCGCCCATCGCTTGTAATTCGCTTAATCTTGGATGCAAATCGTCGCCTGTCACCGCTGCGATTTTGAGGCCAGTTAATCCCATTTTCGCTGCGACCTCGCGCACCATTTCCGCCGCGCCGAGTGGATTTAATCCGCCGCCGTTGGTGATGAGTGGAATTTTATGCTTGAACGCTTCTGGTAAAATTTGCTGCGCGATAGTGCGGATGTCAAATGTGTATCCGCGTTTAGGGTCGGCTAGGCGGTCTTTTTGCAAAATTGCCAGCGTGAGTTCCGCTAACGCCTCGAAGCAGACCACATCAACATGCCCGCCCATAATCATCGGGAGCGCTTTTAATACATCGTCGCCATAAAATCCTTCAGCAGAGCCAATTCGGTAAGTCATCTTTATCTTCCAAAATTTTTAGCGTAAAAAGTTGTTTATCCACGTTCATAGGTCGCACGAAGATAAATGTCAACAATATAGCGTGGGTAGCCGATCTTGAGCAGATTTTCTTCACACACTCTGAGCGATGCGCCCGCATCACGCCAAAATGGCACTCGCTTGACCAATGTTTCGATTTTCTCTCGCGGCATGATAATCCATGTATCTTTAGGGACATTGCCATAAGAGATGACTTCCATATCGTCTTTTGAAATGACTGACTTGAGGTAAGGTGCGATAAGGACAATTTTTTGTGCGCCACGTTCTTCCCTCAAATAATGGGCGACAAATCGCGCAGTTCCGCCCAAATCAACCAGGTCTTCGATTACGCCTACAATCTGACCTGTGACATCAATCGAGAGTTCGTGCAAAATTTGTGGTTTATCTAAGGGCTGCCCCGGCCCAGCATAAAACTTTACGCCCATCGTGCCAAATGCAATCGGCGGAATATTCTTGTTCAACGTCCACGCCAGATGGTCATGCAGCAGTACTCCGGGCAGCATCCCGCCCATCGTAATCATCACGGCATGGGTGATTTGCTGCTTGGTAGCAATATGATCGATCTGATAGCGATAAACGGCACGGGCGAGCTGCGCCGCGATGTAAGTCATCACATGATCGGGGATGTAAAGAAATTTGAGCGGGTCGAAATCGACCTCAACGCCAGTCGGATTTTTCCAGAACTCGGCATCAATTTGGTCATCTAGACCAGCGACCTGTTGGCTGTACTTAGACATAAGTCGTTTTTTCCTGGGCACACAAAGGCACTTTCTGTATAGTTACTTGTACATTCCTTCTAGCTTTGAAATGATTCCCAACATAATTTCGTCCGCGCCGCTTATGATGTGTTAGACATAAATTCTTCTAATGGACAACCTAAATAGAATTGGCCGAATGTAAGTTGCATCGGCCCCACAAAAAATCATTTGTATTCTTTTTCGTTTCCTCAGAAAGAGGCAAATTTAACACGTTACAATGTTATAGCTTCAATCATTTCATCGATAGCAACCCGAAACCATTCCCAGAATGTCTCGTAAACCGCGTCAATTTCATCACCTGATGATGCGAACATATGAATAACGACGACATAATTTGCTGGATATTGGTTGCTTTGAACAACAACACAAGCGACATCATCATTGTCGATGCGGCGTGCGAATGGGATAACCTTATAGTTGTTGTAGAGTTCTTTTAAAACGTCATAGACCCCTATGAATCCATCATCGTCCAAAAAATGCCAAGGCGTTAGATTAGTCAAGCTAAGTTCAAAAACTTTGAAGTAAGCAGATGGGAGATCAAATTGAAGTTTTTGTACCTCATCAGGAAATTTGTTTATATTAAGCATTGCTTTTCCTCTTCTGTCTAGTCAATCTCGCCCGTTGGTGTAGATGGGCGCTCAGGAGTTCCATAAGGGGGCAACGACTCTGGATATTGATTACTTGTTCTATAAAGTAATGCCTCACCCCATGTCTTTGCTTCTCCAAACCGCTTAGCCTTTATCATCAATTCGGGTAAAGGCGTATCAAATTCCTGAATCATAACAGGGATTTTTTCAATGCCCAATTCCTGAGCGATGACCACTCTTGTATTATCCAAAGTCGTTAAACTGATTGGCGTTCTCACAACATTTACTGGATTATCGGGATCATCTATAAAACCGTGCCTCCGCATACTTTGACGTAATTTCTGTGCTCGATAATTGCCACCGGCTGTCCGTTGGCTAAACCACAAATCAGATGTTGAGACGAGTTGGCGTTCTGGAATGTTTTGCATATCAACGCGGGTTCATACCCTCTAATTTTGCAATGATTCCTAGCATAATTTCGTCCGCGCCGCCCCCAATTGAAGTCAAGCGGGAATCACGGAAGTAACGCGAAATCGGTGTTTCTTCCATGTAGCCCATGCCGCCGTAAAATTGCAAGCAAGTATCGGCGACTTCGCGCATCAGCCGTCCCGCTTTGAGTTTGCACATACTGGCGATACGGGTGATCTCTTGGGTATCTGCACCCGCTTCAATAAGCGCTGCACAATGATAATTCAGATGTTTGGCGGCTTCAATTTCGGTGAGCAGTTCGCCGAGCTTGAATTGAATCCACTGATTAGCGATTAGAGGTTTGCCGAAAGCGTGGCGTTCTTGAGTGTATTTGATAGTATCACGCACAGCGAGTTCTGCACCTGCTACGCCGCCAATCGCGCCGACGAGCCGCTCCACTTGGAACTGTTCCATTTGATAATAAAAGCCCATGCCTTCTTCACCGATGCGATTTGTAATCGGGACGCGCAAGTCCTCAAACGACAGTACGGCGGTATCACTGCTGTGATTGCCCAATTTTTTGAGCTTGCGGCTGACGCTGAATCCCGGCGTATTGGTCGTCACCATAATGAGCGACATGCCTTGATAACCCGTTCCGGGAGAAGTCCGTGCCAGCAAACACAGCCAATCGGCCTGCGTACCGTTGGTGATATAAATCTTGCTGCCATTGATGATGTAATCGTCACCATCTCGCTCGGCACGGGTGATAATTCCTGCTACATCTGAGCCAGCGCCCGGTTCAGTTACGGCAATCGCGCCGACCATTTCGCCACGAATCGCTGGTTCGAGATATGTTTGCTTAAGTTCATGGTTGCCATGCTTTGCGAGGGCAGGGGTACACATATCAGTCTGAACAAGCACCGCCATCGGGACACCGCCTACGCCTGCGCGGGCAAGTTCTTCACACAGCACGACGGTAAACCAGATGTCAGCATTTGCTCCACCGTAGTCCTCTGGATAGCTTAAGCCAAGAAAACCTAACTGACCCATTTTCCTAAAAATATCGTGCAGCGGGGCAATTTCGGCGGCTTCCCATGCCTCGACATGCGGTTGAATTTCTTTTTCGACAAAAGCCCGTACCGACTTGCGGAACATCTTGTGTTCTTGCGTAAACGGATTGGCGAAATTAACTTTTGTATGTGCTGCTTCTAAAACCATGAGGTGTCCTTTTAAACTTAGGCGCTTTTGGTAAAAATGGGTTCGGGGATTTCGATATTTTCTTCTAAAGCCGTTTCTAGCCAGAGTTCTTTTGCTTCATCTGAACGTATAAGCGTTTCCTCGCGGGATAAACCTTGCGTCATACACCCAGGTAGCAAAGGAATTTCAGCAAACCAATAACCATCCTCATCTGGGGTCAGTTCGATGGTGTAAGGCAGAGCCATATAATATTCAATGTTCTTGTGTACCATCATCTTCACTTTCTTCTGTCTCATAACCAATTTGATCGATATGCTCTAAGGCTTTTTTGACATAAACTATCTTCAAAGGCTCATTATAAGGAATAACAAGTAAAATTGATTTGCCACTGATCCGTCCGACAAATGAATTGTGAATACCCTTTGTACGCTTGAGTTCAAACCCGTATGCTTCCAATACCTTGCTTAAGTCTTTGAACGACACATTTTTAGGATTTTGGCGGATACGCTCTAATAACTTTTGAAGCTTCCTCACTTTTACAATTTCTCCGCGATAATCCCATACATCAGCGGGATATTCGGCTTGCCTTCCGGCATCGTGAAGCGCCTGCCGGGGATATCGCGTAAATCGGAGAACGGCTTGAACCCGTTGATATACGGGTACTCGCGGAAGGTAGTGAGCTTTAGTCCTGCATCAACGAGCGCCATAATCACTTCGGATGTTCCCCAACTGAATTCATGCGACGCATGGGGATTCTGAAAGTCTTTGACACCTTCTACATACTCGCCTGTTTCGGTACTGCCCGTCAGCGCGACATAATCCCCAATGCCGCTTTCGAATGTGCTGGCTTTGCCGCCGAGATAATCATACGGTTGCAGCTCCCATCCCTCGTCAAAAATGGCGAAATAGGGATGGAATTCCACCAGCACAAAACGACCTCCGGGCTTCAAAACACCAGCGATTCCTTTTCCCCAACGCGTAATATCCGACAACCATAGAATCGCGCCATAGGAACTGAATGCTGTGTCATAGCGCGTGCCGCTTTGTGCTGCCCATTCCAGCCAATCGTACACATCAGCGCGTTCAAATTTGCCGGAAATGCCCGACTCTGCCGCTAGATTCCGCGCAAAATCAATCGCTTCGTCGCTGATGTCCACGCCGGTAACGGTTGCGCCGAGTTTGCTGGCGAGGCTCAATGTATCCAACCCGGAATTGCATTGCAGATGTACCAATGATTTTCCGCGCACATCGCCTAACAAATCGATTTCTTCTTGGAACAGGGTACTGCCGCCGTTCCGCAAAAACGCGGCTTGGTCGCCCCGATGGCTGTTGTGGGCAATGGTGCCTGCGTTCCATGCGTGGCGGTTGTCTTCATGTAACGTTTGTTTAGTCATCCCTGTTTTGCATTTCCTTTATGGCACGTTCTATAAAGGTTTGAATTTGTACTCAAATTTGGGCTAATTTACTCTCTAATAGTTGATAACTCAGCTATTTACAATTTCTTGTAGTCTGCCCCATTCTTCGTCCCAGATCATAACTTGCTCTTTGTTTTTCAAAAACTGATAAATATCCGTTATGGTTTCGTAAACGGAAAAGTCTAACTTGAATCCTTTTTTGATCTTGTCTACATGACCTGCTTTAAGCAAGGAAAAACCTTGAATTGTTTTCAAACGGTTTTCGACGCTGGTGGTGGTTTGAATTGCTGCTGATAATGCGTGGGATGAAACTCTAAAGGCATTCTTTACATCACCTCCTCCTAAATAACATACCCCTAAATTAGTACCAATTTGCATACTGTAAGGGATATTGTTAGTTACAAATGATAGAGACAAGGCAGTATGAAAATACTGTTCTGAGACATACCAAAAGCCGATACCCATCCACCCATACATGTCAGAAATTAAACTTTTCATGGTTTTTTCCATAAAGTCTGGCATAAAGGCGTAATTATCAAATGCTTCTAGGTGCATTGTTGTGAAGGGGTTATACGAATAGTTCCATCCCTGAAATTTCGTAAAACTTCTTGCTCGCATCAAATCTGTATATATAGTTGTAATAGTATAAGCCTGTGAAGAATCTGATAAAAGATATTGATCTTCAGATGCCTCCTTCAATTGTGCAATGTGTCTTGGGTCATGCCATTCATTATAATTTGGTCGGTAAAATGCGAGAGGATTTCGAGACATTTGCTTCACCTGTTATGCTGCCCGAAGGTAACTACTCAGCCCTATTTTTGGGGGGTAATCAATGTTAAATTCATTTTAGTACCTTTTTTGGTTGCTCAAAATTGAGGTTAGGGCGCTATTGCAAGAAAATCCAATTCGGTGGCGATATGTGAAAACTATTAAGGGTAAATAACGTGACCATTATGGGGCATACTCTCAACTATATGGTGTTCATTTACGCGATATGTCATTGGCGATAAATTGATTTTTTGAATTGAAACAGGCTGAGTAGTTACGCCCGAAGATGTTATTAATACTCACATATGAGGTTAATAAATTCTATAACCTATTTCAATTAAAACAAAACAGTAAATAAAAATATTGTATTATTTTGTAACTACTCAGCCCTATTTTTGGAGGGGAATCAATGTTAAATTCATTTTAGTGCCTTTTTTGGTTGCTCAAAATTGAGGTTAGGGCGCTATTGCAAGAAAACCCAATTTAATGGCGATATGTAAAAACTATTAAGGGTAAATAAAGTGACTATTATGGGACATACTCTCAACTATATGGTGTTCATTTACGCGATATGTCATTGGCGATAAATTGATTTTTTGAATTGAAATAGGCTGAGTAGTTACCATTTCTTATCTTTTCTAGTATTTCATAACCATTTATTCCTAGCATGTAGTAATCACAAAGGGTTAAATCAGGTCGAAATTTGTAAATTAACTCAAGTCCCTTTTTACCCTCTTCGGCACTTACTGCATCGAATCCCTGATCATTCAGGAATTCCCCTATAGCTTCTGCTATTTCTTTACTGTTGTGAATAACTAGAATCTTTTTTGTGCCATAATTAATCCTTATTGCTCACAGGTTTACATCCTAAAATTGCCATACCTCGGCGCACCTTCGGGCCTCTAATCGCGGTTATAGGCCAGGATCAAGCCGATGGCAAAGTACGCAATCTGACATCATCGAGGGTAATTGTTGTAAATGACCCAACCAATTGATCTTCATATTGATCGACAACCTCAATAATGCGTTGGATTTTCGCCGTGCGTTGGCCTGAGGGAATACGTACCGAAAGGAGACCATAAGCTGGTTGAGCGTCTCTGAATACTAACTCCGAGAAATCCAAATCTTCTGTTATCAAAACTCGCTTTTCATCAATAGACTGTTTGAGAATGTTAAGATCGACTTCGCCAGAATTGATTTCAGCAATCGACATGACATCATGTCCTTTTTTACGCAACAACTTTACCAGTAGCGCATCACAATTTTCATCAGCGAGAAAGCGCATTATCAACCTCGCCCAATAAGGCGGGCTGAGTAGTTAACCATACCTGACGAATGACATCAGCCGCATAATCAGCCGCGGCATAAATATCTTCAAGCGTGAGGCGGGGATGCGCGTCTATAATGTCTGCAACGGACATCCCGCCGCCTAGGTGATGCAAAACTTGTTCAACCGTGATACGTGTTCCTTTGATGCAGGGTTTACCAAACATGACCGCCGAATCAATCGAAATGCGCTCGTATTTCATGACTTTAAATCCCCTATTTTCACCAGTTTATCACATGCGGAAGTTGCCATACCTAGGTGCGCCTTCGGATACCCAATCGCGGTTATAGGCCATGCTCAAGCCGACTGTGAGCGCCTGCCGGGTGTCGCGTGGGTCGATGATGCCGTCATCCCAGATTCGGGCGGTGGCATAATACGCATCTGATTCCTGCTCGAACTTATATTTAACCATGAACTTCATCTGGTCGATTTGCTCTTTATCCGGTTCGATTCCCCGCCGGCGGGCGGCATCTTCTTGGACAATCGCCAATACACCGGAAGCCTGTTCCGCGCCCATCACAGAAATGCGGCTGTTAGGCCATGTAAACAACAAACGCGGGTCATAGGAACGTCCGCACATAGCATAATTCCCCGCGCCATAGCTGCTGCCGCACATGATCGTAAACTGTGGGACGGTGCTGTTGGCGACGGCGTTTATCATCTTGCTGCCATTGCGGACGATGCCGCCTTCTTCGTATTTTTGTCCGACCATGAAGCCAGTGATATTTTGCAGATAAATCAGTGGTGTGCGGCTGTGATTACAAAGCTGGATAAATTGCGCGGCTTTGTTAGCGCTTTCGCTGAACAAAATTCCCTCATTGGCGAGGATGCCCATCGGGAAGCCATTGATATGGGCGTGACCGCAAACCAGCGTTTGTCCATAATCCGGTTTAAATTCCATAAAGCGGCTGCCATCAACGATACGGGCGATAATCTCACGCATCGGCATGGGACGGCGCAGCGCATCAATTGGAATAATGCCGAGTAGTTCATCAGGGTCATATCGAGGAGCCTCCGGAGTGCGTAAATCCGCCCGAATCGTTTTACGCCAGTTCAGTTGCCCGACGATCTCCCGCCCAAGTCGAATCGCGTCGGCATCGTCTTCGGCGATGTAGTCCGCGAGGCCGGAGATTCGGGCGTGCATGTCCGCGCCGCCGAGTGTTTCGTCATCGACTTCTTCACCAGTCGCCATTTTCACTAATGGCGGCCCGCCTAGAAAGACCTTCGCTTTTCCGCGCACGAGTACAGCATAGTCGCTTAAGCCGGGGATATAAGCGCCACCTGCCGTGCTGTTGCCGAAAACGAGCGAAACCTGCGGGATACCCATGCCGCTCATCTTTGCTTGATTAGCAAACGTCCGCCCGCCTTTGACGAATAGTTCTGATTGATGCGGTAAATTCGCGCCGCCTGATTCGACCAAATACAAACAAGGTAGATGGTTGGTCATAGCAATTTCTTGCGCCCGCAGCGCTTTATCCACAGTGACCGGATAGCTCGTTCCGCCTTTAGCTGTGGCATCATTAGCGTTAATCATACATTCTACGCCGTTGACGATGCCGATTCCATTGATTCCGCCTGCGCCGGGCGATTCGTTTTCGTACATATCCCACGCCGCAAGTGTGCTGAGTTCGAGGAAAGGGGTGTTGGGGTCGAGCAAAAGTTCCACCCGTTCACGCGGGAGCAATTTTCCTTGTTCGATGTGGCGTTGGCGGGCGCGTTCACTGCCGCCTTCCCGTACTTTGGCTTGGCGTTCTTCCAGTTGGGCGATCAATTGGCAGTTATGGTCGTAATTCTGGCGGAATTCATCGTCTTTGGGGTTTATTTTGGTGTGGATAAGGGTCATCGTCTGCAATCTATTCAAATGGTTATTAGATTAACTTTGTCGCAGATGATAACCCTGATGCTGACGTGGGTCAACACAATCCAGTTAAAGGAATGAATAATCGGAGACAGGCAGCGTAACGTAAAATGTTGATCCTTCATTGAGCTGGCTTTCCAAACGAATTTTGCCGTGATGAGCCTCAATGAGTGTCTTGACAATTGCCAGACCCAGCCCGGTTCCTTCAATGCTGTCTGTTTCTGGACGGCGAACTCGATAAAAACGCTCAAAGACATGGGCTTGATCTTCTGGACTGATGCCAATGCCGTTATCCTGAATCGTGATGCGAATGATGCTGCCCCGTTGTTCGGCTTTCAAGAAAACATCGCCTTGCGGAGGCGTATATTTGATCGCGTTGCCGATTAGGTTATTGAAGATTTGATAGAGACGGGAGCGCTCACCATCCACATACGGTAGATTTTGAGCGAAGTTGCTCGAAAGATTAATGTTTTTGATGTCGGCGGCGGCACGGTTGACTTCGGTACATTCATTCAAGACCTCCGACATCGAAACCGGAAGCATTTCGAGTTCCATCCCGGATTCAATCCGTGCCATATCGAGCAGATCATCAATCAAATGTTTCATATTGTGAATGGCTTTGTTGATATTGCTTATGAAGCCATGTGACTGCTCAGTGAATTTATTTCGCATTTGGAGCAAATCGAGATACCCCATCATGACCGAAAGCGGCTGCTTTAAATCATGCGACACAGTGGCGATCAGTTCACTTTTCAGCCGATCCATTTCTTTATATGGCGTGACATCCTGCATCACGATAATGCAGCCAATATCTCTGTGAGGGGTAGCATTGGTGTGGAAAGTGCGTCCATTAGGCAGCGATAAATCTTCAGTTACGTTTTCATTCATATCCCGTGCGCGGCGATAAACATTTTCCAAGGGCGTGAATCCGATGACTTCTGTAAAGAGCTGACCGATGTAATTTTTATCCTGATACAGTTGAAGCGAAGCGGTGGCAGAAGGATTCAATAGGACGATGTGACCTTCAGTATCAATAACGATCACCACTTCCGCGAGGCTGCTCAAAATAGACGAGAGTTTCTCTCTCTCTCGTACTGTTTGGGTATAAAGGCGGGCATTATCAATGGCAACAGCGGCGCGGTTTGCCAATTGCAGCGCAAAGTTAAGATGCTTATCTTGGAAGGCATTAACCTTCCGACTTTCGAGCGTAATGATGGCGATTACTTGATCTTCTCGTAAGACAGGGACGGACATTTGTGAAAGGATGTTATGGTCAGCAGTCAGGTTATCTTCATCTAAGCTCACATCCGGCAAAATTTCGGCTTCTCGTGTGCGCCCCACCCGGAGCGTAATCCGCGAATCTTGGAGGCGTTCTAAGGCCTCACCTGTTTCATAGCCATAGGGAAATACCCGCCCTAGCGCGTCAATTTCGGGATCATATAACGTGATGAACCCTACATCGGCGCTGCTGAAGCGAAGCGCCCAATCCAGCGTCATATTAAAGACGGTATCAAGGGCGATGGTATCGTTCAGTTCGCGGTCAATCTGCTCCATCATATAAAGCAGATTCATTTCCTCAGCCATTTTTTGTAAGGCATGATTTTGATGACGGGCATTTTGTAAGGCAATTGCTGCTGTTAAAGCGATGCTTTCCAACAAATCTTGGTCACTAGAGGGGATGAGATGTTCATCTGTCATTTCGATGATGAGCGCACCGATGAGATGTAAATTGATAACTAAGGGTAGGCTGTAAAATTGCTTTAAGCCGATTAGATCAATCAGTGGCGCAATTATTGTCGGAGATGCGGAAATTAAATGAGTTGCAGATTTTCCGTTGACCCATTCCAGTAGGATTGGGTCATTCATCCCTGCATAGATATTGATGCGAATGGATTCTAACTGTTGGCGCAAACGTGTCGGGATTGGGGTATTAATCGCAGCGAAGTGAAGTTCGACATCCCCATCATCAATCACTAACGCAATAACCCGCCTATACGGCATGATTCCAGCGGTATAATTCACGAGTTGATCTAAGAGAGGTAGGGGAGAAGGGATTTGATTGAGCCGAACATTGATGGCCTGAATATGACTTAAGTGTTCAACTTGTTTACGTAGTAGTTCATTTTCTGTTGATAAGGAGAAACCTCCGTCAAGTGTCATATATGAAACTCGCCTTCCCGAAAAAATTTACGCATTTAATAGTTACATTATATAAGTTTATCTGTATTTTAAGTAAAAAGAGATTTCATCTGTGTCGCCAAATATTGTAAGATGGCAATTATTTTGTAATAATTAAGAAATGGGGTGGTTGCTTGCTGACGACCAACGTTTTATAATGCACCTTATGGATAGTCACTGTATAAGAAAGGTGACGGATGAGTTTTGAAGATATTTCTGCTAGGCTAAAAGCGCGTAAAGTACAGCAAGATGCAAAAAGCGATAGTTCTACCGAATATAATTTTGAGGAATCCTATCGGATACGCGGCAAGATGTTGGGGGTCCTCTTGCAAGATGCCCGTATAGGTGTGGCACGTACTGTAGAGGATTGTGCGCGATTACTGCGGGTTGAACCTGAAACTATCGAGTCGTGGGAGTATGGCGACAACGTACCGAGTTTGCCGCAGCTTGAACTGCTCGCCTATTATTTGGAAGTGCCGATCAGCCATTTTTGGGGGACTGAGACCCTCAAGACTTCGCGGGGTGATCGGTTGGACATTCAATCTGAATATATGACACTTCGTGACCGGATGATCGGTGCATTGCTGCGACAGGCACGGGAAGAAAGCAAGATCAGCCTAGAAGACCTGAGTCAGATAAGCGGCATTCCTGCCGAGCAGATTACCAGTTATGAGTTAGGCGAGATTCCTATTCCTACACACGAACTCGCTGTTCTTTCTGGCGGTGTAAAGAAGAATGTCAGCTACTTCCTTGAAAGTAATAATCAGATCGGGGAACTTCTGGCAGTACGTGAAGCGTGGAAGCATTTTGTCAATCTGCCGGAAGAGATGCGCGTCTTTGCTTCTGACCCCAAGAATGTGGGCTTTATTGACATCGCTCTTATGTTCAGCCGAATGCCAACAGATCGTTTGCGGCAAATCGGCGCGAGCATTCTCGATATTACAATGTGAGGTGCTTGAAATGACTACTGCCCAAGAACACCAAGAGCAGGGAATAAAATTATACGGACAGCAAGATTATGAGGCTGCTGCGCGGGCTTTTCAACAAGCGCACGAGGCCTATCATGCCAACGACGAGAAAGATATGGCCGCCGAGATGGAGGTCAATATTGGCCTCGTCCATCGCGCACTTGGGGAAAACCAGCAGGCGCTCGATATTATGCAAACCGCCCTTCGCACTTTTCAAGCAGGGGGCGACACACTCCGCGCTGCGAAAGTGATGGGGAATCTGGGCGGCGTATATATGGAATTGGGTGATCGTGAACAAGCCTACAACTGCTACCGTCAAGCTGCGGATGCCTTTCAAGAACTTGGCGAAAAGAAACTCTATGGCGAAACACTCATCGCAATGGGGCGGATGCAAGTGCGCGAAGGCAAAGTGTGGGTCGGTGCAGCAACCTACGAGGTGGGGCTGGAACAATTGGATAAATTGACTGGTACGCAAAAAGTACTCAAGAGCCTCATCAATGTCAAGAATCGTTTAAGTGGTGGTAAACCCTCTTGATTTAACATAATCCTGCTTAGGGGCGGCCCGTTAAGTTGCCTCTAGGCGGTTGCCATTCTCCCTTGCCTGCATCATCCTTGACGTTGCCATAGACATCCTGTATCGTCATCGTTTACGATAGATGTTCCTGGTTGGCAATAGGATGTGGGTGTGGCTGTTGTAATCCCGCAAGTCTCTTCAATGTTAATAACACGCTCGCGCTTTATGATCTTGATCGCCCTGTTTACACTGTTGAGCAGTGTTTACATGCTGTTTTACACCGCAGATTCTTGGGAATTTGGTGATCCGCCTTACCTTTTCAATATGACGGCGAGTTTAGTACGCTATCAAGACACGCTGTTTGATTTGATGGCGTTTAACCATCCTGACCGTCCCGACAATAGTTTTTACCCTGATCGTTTGTATCCGCTGTATACCTATCCAGAAGATATGCTGTCAATTGTGCTGGCGACCCCCCTGTATTGGCTCGCCTATCACCTACCGGGAATCGGATTGGTGCATACGGTATGGTTGTTGAATATCTTCGTCTGTGCGGCGACGGCATGTGTGTTTTTTATCTATGCGTTGGCGCTTGGGTATGACGAGCGTACAGCGGTTTTAGCAGCGCTCACCTTGGCTGTGGCGACGATCATCCTGCCCTACAGCCGCAGCTTTATGCAAGAGCCGACAGCCATGTTGGTCACACTGCTCTTGGCGCTGACTTTGGAGCGTTGGCGGGCAGGTGAATTCCGTTCACACCGGCTGCTCATACTTGCGCTGATCTTGGCTTTATTCATGTTCCTCGCCAAACGGACGGCATTAGCTGGGCTGCCGGGACTGTTCATCATCGCGCTGCGAGCGCCGAAACCGAAATTCCGTTATCTGCAGGTACAAGCTGCTAGCTTTATTGGTATTGGCCTGCTTGCATTACTATTGGCATTTGTGGATTTAAAAGCAGTTTTTGCACCGTTTGCGTCACTCTTTAGGGAGTTTAAATCCTCGCATTTGATGATTGCCATCCGCGCTTATCTTTTTAGTGTGACGGCAAGCCTCTGGGCGGCTTCTCCGCCTGTGCTTTTGGCGATACCTGGTTTTTGGCTGTTATATCGTCGTAGGCAAACACGCTATTTGTGGGTGATGCTTGTCCTCGCTCTCGGTTATATGGTGGGATATGCCATTTTCCATAATGCCCATTGGTATGGCAGTGTGACATGGCCTGTACGCTATTTCTTGCCTGTGATTCCGTTTTTATTGATTGTCGCGCTGCCTATTTTTGATCGATTGGCGCATTGGCAGGCGACCCGTTTAATGACGATTTGTTTCGGCGTCTTGGTTGTTTACGCGCTCTGGATCAATTTTAATGGCGTATCCTATCGCTGGGATACATACGATAAATTACTGCCAACCGGTCTTAATATGACGCAAGGCGATGCGGCATTTAATCCAGCTTGGATGCCTTGGGTTCTGCTGCCTAAGTTGTGGGGCGAAAAACCCTTTATCTTTGCATGGGTGAGGACAGGGCAGACTGTTTTTCCGGTCATGTTTGCACTTTTAGCGGCGGCCTGCGTAGGCGTTTTGGGCTTTATCCTGCGCCGATACACTTTAAAGCGCGGCCTGCTTCTGATTGCCTCGCTTCCTATCGCTTTTGTGATTTGCGTTTATATCGGGCTGCGGATGATCTATATTGACCCACTTTATTGGGGGCAAAATGACGATCTACGCCGAATGCTGCTGATCATCGAGCAGGAAACACAGCCGCCGGATATGGTATTTGTGACGAGCAGTGATCATGTTTTTTTCTTATTCAATTATGGCAAAATCGACCATGCACGTTTAGTGGGCCTGACTTTTCAACCCGGAGAGCGCTATAGCCCCGAACAAGACCCTCTTGTCTCGGATACCTACGATTACAATCAGCTTTTAACAAATACGACACTGCCTATGCTGCGGGCTGCCGCGCAAAAACGAGATAGCTTATGGCTGTTAGCAGATTTTGGGCCGTTTCATCCTTGGGCAGTTCGTCCGGTTGAGCAGTTTCTTGTTTCTGAATATTATTTGATTCGAGAAATTGATACCGCACCCGCCGTCCGTCTATTGCAATATGCGACGGGTAGGGCAGAACGGGATGTAACCCCTTTAGAGGTGTCAACGGGGTATGTCTTTGGTGGGAACTTCCGGCTTGATGATGTTTATCTGCCTTTGGGGACGACGTATACGGCAGGACAAACGCTTCCAATCGGCCTCACTTGGCGAGCGCTGGAAACGCCGGGACGTGACTATACCATAGCTTTTTTTCTGGCGGATTCTGAAAATGCCGTGGTCGCGCAGGGGATGGATAGCGCCCCTAACGGGGGATTTGCGCCGACTGCCCAATGGCCTGTGGATTTTACGCTGCGCGATAATCGCGGTCTGATTTTGCCGGACACATTGCCAACGGGCGAGTATCAATTATGGCTGCGACTCTATCATCGCTTTGATGACGGGACACTTGAACTTCTTCCGCTTGAAGGGAAAAATGTGTACGAAGACACAATAGCCGTTTTACCAATTGTGATTAGTGTGGAAAACTGAAAGCTGCATTTTGGACGTAATTCTGTTAAAGAAAAGCATGTCTCCAAAGAGGTCTTACGATGGTTTTCAACGATTATCATTTCATCACAACATGGCGTGTTCAGAGTACATCGCAGGAAGTGGCGGAAATTTTGGGGAATGCTCCCGATCATGTACGATGGTGGCCTTCAGTTTACATTGAGGTTGAAGTTTTAGAGCCAGGTAACGAAAAGGGTATTGGGCGATTGGTCAGCCTGTATACCAAAGGCTGGCTACCTTATACTCTACGTTGGCAGTTCCGCGTAAGCCAATCCAACCCGCCTTATGACTTCCGTATCGAAGCGATTGGCGATTTTGTCGGATACGGCATCTGGACGTTTGAGCAAGATGGCGAGTGGGTAAATATCAAATACGAGTGGCGCATTAGCGCACAAAAGCCCTTATTAAAGCTGTTATCTCCACTCATGAAGCCTGTTTTTTCGGCAAATCATCATTGGGCGATGCGAAAAGGAGAAGAAAGCCTTAAGTTAGAACTCGCACGTCGTCATGCTAAAACAAATGAGGAACGTGATAGAATCCCCGCGCCACCATCACCCACATTTATGTCTCGCCGCTGACCGTTATAAGGAAATGGGGTCAATTTTTAGGGATGGGACTTTCTCATTCCTCATATATTATTCCTCTTAGACAATGTTAACACCATAAAATTGGGCGCTAAGGCTATACTCAATACAAAAGTCAAAAAAATCAGTTTTATGCGAACTCCGAATAACCATCTTAAATTGGCCTTTAATGGACTCTGAGGCGATGATTTAAGATAGAGATTGTATATTGCCGCTTAGAAAATAACCGTTGAGGTAGGAAATTTGGCCTCTGAATTTGTCGCTAAAACGACCTATAAAACAAACCGATCTGATCCATTAAAATATGTCATATCACATATGCGTCGCCATCCGTTGGTGTTCATCGCCTTAATGTTTGGCGCGTTTACGAATGCCGCTCTAGCCGCCGTCGTCCCTTATTATATTGGGTTAGCATTTAATCGGATGATCGAAACCGACGGGCGTGATGTCGCTTATGTTGGGACGATGGCACTGGCGATTGTCATTTCGCAAACCCTTCGCGGCGTTTTACAACTTATGCGGAATGCGTCGGCGGAGACATTTGGACAGCGTATCGAGCGTGATGTACGTGGCGAACTGTATGCCAGTCTGCTCGGCAAAAGCATGACGTTCCATGATTTGATGCCCGTCGGTGAGATTATGGCGCGTGTCACTAACGATGTGCGCGAAATGAACTTGATGATGAATCCCGGCGTGAACCTAATTATAGGTTCTGGTTGGTTTTTGATTCTACCGATTGTTTCCGCGCCGTTTATTCATCCAGCGCTGCTTTTTGTTCCAGCCGTGTTCGTTTTTCTGCATGTCATTGTGCAGTATCGTTTTGTAGTTCGTATGCAGCCAGTTGCATTTGGTACGCGGGAAAGTTTCGGGCGTATGAATGCTGAACTTGCCGAATCGCTCGATGGCTTGCAAGTTGTTAAAGGTGCGGCGCAGGAACAGCAAGAAATTAAGAATTTTAATAAACTTGCGGAAGATGTGCGCGATTATTTTGTCGCTCAGGGTAAAATCGAAGCACAGTATCTTTCCAATCTGCTTTTGGGGTTAGCCGTCGTCATCGGTTTTGTCCATTCGATTTATCTGTTTCAACTCAGCTGGATTGATATTGGCGATATCGTAGCTTATACAACTTTGCTTTCACTGTTCAGCTTCCCAGTCTTTACCTCACTTAACTCGCTTTCACGGTTGGCGCTCGGTCATGCCAGCGCAGGCCGCATTCTGGAAATTATCAATAATGAGACGGCGCTTGACCGCAATCTGAACGGGCATAAAACCGTCATCCAAGGCGCGGTCAAGTTTGAAGATGTCAGCTTCACTTATACCGAAGGTGGCAAAATCGTCTTGCACAACATTGCTTTCGAGGCACAGCCGGGGCAGACCATCGCGGTTGTTGGGCAGACGGGTTCGGGCAAAACGTCGCTGATGAAACTGGTGAATCGCACTTATGATGCGGCGGCAGGACGGGTTTTGGTTGATGGCGTTGATGTTCGAGAGTGGGACTTAGAGGCATTACGGTCACAAATTAGCATTATTGAGCAGGATATTTTTCTGTTTAGCCGGACGATTGCGGAAAATATTGCTTTCGGGAATACAAATGCGACGCAAGCGCAGGTTGAAGACGCTGCGCGTAAAGCACAAGCCCATGATTTTATTATGGATTTTCCTGAAGGCTACAACACGATTATTGGTCAGCGCGGTGTAACGCTTTCAGGTGGGCAACGGCAGCGGTTGGCAATTGCGCGTGCCTTCCTGACTAATCCGCCGATTCTCATTCTGGATGACAGCACCAGCGCCATCGACAGCGCAACCGAAGATCGCATCCAACAGGCGATTTGGGCGGCTTCTCGTGGGCGCACGACGCTGCTTATCACCCATCGCCTTTCGCAAATTCGTTGGGCAGATCATATCATCGTCCTGAAGCAGGGGCGCATTGTAGCGCAAGGGACGCACGATAACCTGCTGGGGACTTCCGAAGCCTACCGCCGTATTTTTGCCCGCTATGAAGAAACACAACCTGAAAAAATCTAAGCTGATCGCTAACAGCTAGGGAGTAATAGCTATGGCGCCTATGTTTGCTGGCCTGCAATCTGATAAATATGACCGTCAATATTCGGACAATTATTTGTTCAATCGTATTGGGCAATACCTTTCCGTGCATAAACGGCGGCTTATTTGGGTGATTATCTCGTTTATAGTGGTCTCTTTGGTGTCGTCGGCACCACCGGTTCTCATTGCCAATGCTGTGACAATTTTGCAACAAAATAGTGGTACGAATCCGCTAATTTTGATTTGCGGTGCTTTGCTAGTGTGTGCCATCCTGCAATATGTGGCGAATTGGGTGCGCCGTCAACTGCTGGCAGTCGTCATCGGTGATGTTGTGGGTCAGATGCGAAAGGATGCGTTTGCGGCGGCAATTAACCGCGATTTGGCATTTTATGACACCAATAAATCTGGCAAAATCGTTAGCCGAATTACAAGCGATACACAGGAATTTGGCGATGTTGTTTTGCTTTCGAGTGATGTCCTCACACAACTTGTACAAGTGATTGTGCTGCTGGGCTTACTTCTTAATCGCTCCGTTGGTTTGACGCTTGTCCTGCTCATGACGCTGCCACTGCCAGTGCTGGCGGCGCTTGGCTTTCGCGCATTAGCCCGTGTTGTAACACGACAGGGATCGCGGGCAATGGCGGTGGTGAATGACATCATCCAAGAGAGTGTCTCTGGTATCAGTATCGCTAAGAATTTTCGCCGTGAGGCGATGATTTACGATGAATTTCTTGATGTAAACAACCAATCTTACAACGTCAATATGCGGCGTGGTTTCGTCTTGGCGATGGTTTTCCCTGCGCTCAATATTCTGGCGGGTCTTGCCATCGCAATTATTGTTTATGTCGGCGCTCAGTATGTATCTTGGGGCAGGGTGAATATCGGAACCTGGTTTTTGTTTGTACAAGGGGTGGATCGTTTTTGGTTTCCCTTCATCAATATGGCGGCAGTGTGGAGCCAATTCCAAGCGGCCTTGAGCGCGACAGAACGCATCTTTGGCCTAATTGACGCGGACAACACGATTGTTCAAACCGATCAGCATCCGGTTGACCATCTCAACGGCTTGATTGAATTTGATAATGTAACTTTTGGTTACAGCGACGATCAACCGATCTTGCAGAATTTTAACTTGACGATTGATCCCGGTGAAGATGTGGCTTTCGTCGGGCATACGGGTGCAGGTAAAAGCACTATCGCTAAGTTGATTACACGCTTCTACGAATTCCAAAGCGGACAAATCCGTATCGACGGACAGGATATTCGCTCGTTTGAACTGCAATCGTTCCGATCAAAATTGGGTATTGTTCCGCAGCAGCCGTTTCTCTTTAGCGGGACGGTATTGGATAACATCCGCTACGGACGGCCTGATGCAACAGACGCGGAAATTGAGGAAGTCGCTTACAGTGTCGGCAATGGGGAATGGTTAGAAACACTGCCCGATGGTCTATATAGTGATGTTGGGGAGCGCGGCGCACGGTTGAGTATGGGGCAGCGCCAGCTTGTGAGTCTGATGCGTGTGCTATTAGAAAAACCGGCGATTTTCATTTTGGATGAAGCCACAGCCAGCGTTGACCCCTTCACGGAGACACAAATTCAGGAAGCGCTTGATCTGATTTTAGAACATTCCACATCAATTTTGATCGCGCATCGCCTGAGTACGGTTCGCAACGCAGATCGGATTATCGTCATTAAAGAGGGTGAGATTATCGAAGAGGGCAGCCATGAGCAGTTAATGGAACAAGGTGGGCATTACTCCGAACTTTACAACACCTACTTCCGGCATCAGTCTTTGAGCTATATCGAAAACGCCAAAGAGATGTTTTTAGAAAAGGCTGTTGATTAATTCATACCAGCCTGTTCTTAAATTTCAAAAATATCACGCACTGCCAGCATAAAACCGGGCAGGACATCTTCGCCATCTAAGGTGCTATCAATCCCGACCTTGCGTATATTCAGGCTGCCGTCAGGCGTGAGATGACACACATCGACAATCTTGCTCGCCGGGTAAGCAATCCAAACAAATTTTGTACCGCATTGCAGCATGGACTCAGTTTTGTTTTGCAACTCGCGCTCCCAATTGCTTGGCGATGCAACTTCTACCGCCATATCGGGCGCGAATTTAAATCGAGTTGGCAAGGGTAAAGACTGACGTTTATACGATACAAAGGATACATCCGGGGCAAACTCATCACCATTAGGAAGGCTATAACTTACAGTATCTGTAAACACGAAGCCAAGTTTTTTACTCTTTGCAAAACTTCTAAGCGGTGTTTGAATTTCTTGTATGATAAGATTATGAGTCGGACTTGGGTAAGCCACTTCGTAGATGACTCCTTTGATGAGTTCAAAAAGTTTATCTTTATTTTCAGGCATATCTTCGATACGACGGAGATCATCAATTGTATAGAGCCGTTCTTGAGTGGTCATTATTTCCCCCACAAATTATTACGCCTATTTTAGCACAAATTGGACCCTCTCAAAATTCGCGTTGAACCTCGCTTTTGCCTATAATCGCAAGAGATCGTCTTGTTGTAGGCCGTTTATGACAACTGTGAATTTCGCCCTTCAACCGCATCTCGACAAACTTTATAAGCATTCCCCACGCAATTTAGCGCTTACTGCGACCACAGCAGATGAATTCGTGGACTGGAAACGGACGCTGCGAAATGAGCTTGTGGAACTATTGGGAATAGCGCGGCGCGAACTTCCACCCAAAATTCAGGCGGAAAAGCTGCAAATGATTGACCGAGGAGATTACGTCGAGGAAAAATATGCGCTCAATGTCAGTGAAGGCGTTTATGCGCCCATCTATATCCTCGTCCCTAAAATACCGCCACCTTATAAGCCGATTATGGTATTTCATGGGCATAATCCGAGTGTGCAATACGTCCTCGGTCAGTATCCCGACGAAGCAACGGCTCGCGCACGGTTAGCCGTCGATAACAATTACGCGCAGGCACTCGCGCAGGCGGGTTATCTGGTGTGTGCGGTGGAGCAGCGCGGCTTCGGTGAACGAGTCAGCGCACAGGTCGGCGGCCCTGAACCTGCTACTTCATGTCGGCATCTCTCGTTTGACTATCTCATGCAAGGGCGCACCCTGATGGGGGAGCGAGTCTGGGATGGCATGGTGGCGATTTCTTATGTCGAAAGCCGTGCCGATGTTATCCCGCGAATTATGGGCTGTACGGGTAATTCTGGCGGTGGCACGACGACCTGCTGGCTGGCGGCGCTGGATGATCGCATCACCGTTGCGGTGCCTTCGTGCTGTTTTTGCTCATTTAAAGAGTCAATTTTGGGCGTGTATCACTGTGAATGCAATTATGTGCCGAATCTCTTGAATATCATCGAAATGGGTGAGCTTGCCGCACTGCTTGCGCCGCGTCCGCTGCGAATTATCAACGGCGAACATGATCCGATTTTCCCGATTGCGGCAGCCTATGAGGAATTTGAAACGGTCAAACGGGCTTATCAAATTTTTGACGTGGAAGATCGTTGTTCGCTGGCGGTGCATCCCGGCGGACATGCTTATAACCATGCGTTGAGTCATGCGTGGTTCAAGGATTGGCTCTAATCTAAATGGCTGTTCAACCCCTGACGATCAAAAATGCCCAAATCTGGACGGGAAACGGCGCTGAGCAGCGCGATCTTTACACGGCTGATCATGTTTTAAATGCACCCGCGCTTGGTGCGTTAGAGGTTGATCTTTCCGGTTATGTGATTTTTCCCGGTTTGGTGAACGCGCACGATCATCTTGAGTTGAATCATTATCCGCGCACCAAATTCCGCGAAGTCTATAACAACGCGCACGAATGGGGCGAAGACGTAAACGCCCGCTTGAATGAATCGCCGTTTAAAGAACTTCGCGCTTATCCGTTGAAAGATCGGCTGTTCATCGGCGGCTTAAAAAATCTACTGTGCGGCGCGACCACTGTCGCCCATCACGGCCCACCACATAAAGCGATGTTTCGGCCTGATTTTCCGGTGCGCGTCTTGCGAAAATATGGATGGGCGCATTCGCTCCACTTCAACACCGATGAGGAAGTCGTTCGCTCGTATCGCAGCACCCCGAAGGGCTGGCCTTGGTTTATCCATCTGGCGGAAGGCAGCGATGAAGTCGCGGCGGGGGAATATCAACGGCTGAAAGCACTTGGTTGCGTAGGTGAGAATACGGTTATTGTGCATGGCATCGGCGTAAACTGGCAAGACCTTACTGAGTACGCTAAACCTATCAAAACTCCTTTAATTTGGTGCCCCTCAACAAATAAATATTTGTTAGGAACGGTAAAAGATACACACTATTGGTTTGGTGCTGCAATTCCAGTAGGAAAAGGTCACGATGTTGCGATTGGGAGCGATTCGAGATTAACAGCAAATGGTGATTTGCTAGATGAATTAAAAATAGTAATTCAGTATTATGGCTATAGAGATTTGTCGAATCAAAGTATTTTGTCGAGAGTAACCGAAATCGCTGCGAAGATTCTCCAATTACCGAATAGTGGTCATTTGGGATTAGATGCCTATGCAGATTTAGCTATTCTTAAATCGAAAGAGAATGCTGAAATTGCTGTTTGCGATTCCCTGCGTACCGATCTTACCCTCGTTGTACGCGGTGGTATTCCGCAAATTGGCGATCCTGAGATGATGGCGAAATTTCCGCATATACAAACAGTTGAAGCCACTTTAGACGGCATACCGAAAGCCATCAATATTCATCTGGCACGGCAAATCGCCCGCTGTTCGCTCAAAGAGCCGGGTTTGGAATTGGGAGTCATCCCAAAGCGCCGTTTTTTCGTATTGTAAAGTAGTAGTCGGTTATTATCAGGCTGACCGCTGAAAGCTGAGAGTTAAATCATGACAGATATACTTTTTGGACAATCTTACTACCTGCGCTTTGATGCCAAATTGTGGCGCGCGATGCAGCCCTATCCGCCGCTGGGGACGCTTTATGCTGCCAGCATCATGCGCCAGCAGGGATATGATGTCGCGTTGTTCGATGCGATGCTGGCGGAATCTACACAAGAATGGCTGGACGCATTAGCAGAATATCAGCCGCGATATGCCGTGTTGTTCGAGGATAATTTCAATTATCTGAGCAAGATGTCTCTGCTGCGGATGCGCGAGGCGGCGTTTGAGATGATTGACGATGCGAAAAAAGTCGGTTGTACAGTGATTGTCGGCGGCGCGGATATGACCGATCACACCGAAATGTATCTGCAAAAAGGCGCAGATTTTGTGCTGGTGGGCGAGGGTGATGAATCGCTGGCGGAACTCATCAATCACCTTGAGGCGCGAGATACCCAATATCCGGCAGAAATTCGCGGTATCGCGTTTATGGATAACGACAAGATGATGAAAACGCTGCCGCGTCCGGTAATTCGTGATCTCGATGCGCTGCCGTTCCCGGCATGGGATTTGGTCGATCATGAGAAATATCGGGCGGTGTGGCAGGAAAAACACGGCTACTACAGCGTGAATATGGTCACGACACGCGGTTGCCCATTTCATTGCAACTGGTGCGCTAAGCCGATCTGGGGACAGCGTTACAGCGTCCGCAGCCCCAAGAGTGTCGTTGATGAAATGGCTTGGCTGAAAGAAAACTTCGCGCCTGACCATATCTGGTTTATGGATGACATCATGGGCATCCAAGAGCGATGGATTGAAGAATTTGCGGATTTGCTTGATGCGCGTGATTTGCATATCCCCTTTAAGAGCCTGAATCGGGTTGATCTGTTGCTGCGCGGCAAGACGATCCCGGCATTAGCACGAGCCGGCGCGAAAATTGTGTGGGTGGGGGCGGAAAGCGGCAGTCAAAAAGTGTTGGATGCGATGGAAAAAGGCACGACTGTCGAGCAGATTTATGAAGCCACCCGTCAACTTCATGCGAATGGGGTGAAGGTCGCGTTTTTCTTGCAATTCGGCTATCCGGGTGAAACGCGAGAGGATATCGAACTCACGCTCAAGATGGTGCGCGACCTGATGCCGGATGACATCGGCATCAGCGTGAGTTATCCGCTGCCGGGGACGAGCTTTTATGAGCGTGTTCGGACTGAGTTGGGTGAACGGGCGAATTGGGTCGATAGTGAAGATTTGGCGATGCTCTATCAAGGGGAATTTACGACGGCGTTTTATCGCCATCTGCATACCGTTATCCATAAAGATTATCGCAGCCGCAAGACATGGAGCGAATTGCAAGCGCTGGTGCGTGACCCGCGCAACCTGCGTCCGTCTCATATCCGGCAGACCGCTGCGATGATCTATCACCGTTTGACGCTGCCAATGGCGGAGGCAAAGCTGGATAAGCTGGCATTGATTCCGCATACGCCTGCAAAACTGCCGAATGTTGTCTTAAGCTAAGCCAAGAGATGGTAAAACTTCCTGCCATTTCCGGCCTAAAATGTGTCGAAGCACTCGAAAAAATAGGCTTTCATGTAACGCGACAGAAGGGCAGCCATATTCACCTGCGGCGAGACGATCCCTTCGCGCAGTTTTCTGTGCCGAATCATAAGACGATCTACAAAGGCACGATTAAGCATATCTGCCGCCAAGCTGGATTGACAATCGAAGAGTTCAACGCGCTACTATAATTTTAGGGTAAACTTAAGTTTACAGACCTAAGTGAGGAATAACGGATGGCTGTTCAGAAGAAATTAATGACATCGGCGGAGTTCCGGGAATTTACGCAGCAGCCGCAGAACGCAAACAAATTATGGGAACGCATTGACGGGGAAATCTTTGAGGTTATGGCGACTAATCCCTATTCATCTTCGCTTGCGGGGGAAATTTATTTCCACTTTAAGACCTACCTGCGGCAAAATCCGATTGCTCATGCGACAGTTGCCGACGGTGGCTATGACATCACTGACGATGATACCTTTGCGCCGGATGTTGCGATTATTTTGAAATCGCGCCAGCCGACACTCCCAAAAGAAGGATTTAATCCTATTCCGCCGGATTTAGCAGTCGAGGTGATTTCGCCCTCCGATTTGAGAAATCGCAAAGAACGGATTGATGCCAAGTTGGAAAAATATAAAGCGGCGCGTGTACCGCTGCTGTGGTTGGTCTATGCCACACGACAAGAAGTTGAGGTTTACCAGCCTGATAAGATGATGCAAATCCTGGGGATAAATGGGATATTAGACGGCAGCGACGTTTTGCCCGGTTTTATGCTGGCGGTCAAAGATATTTTTGCGGAGTGACCTATGCGACAAGTATTGATGTATGCTGGCGAAGATGGCTATTGGGTAGTGGAATGTCCGAGTCTGCCCGGTTGCATCAGTCAGGTAAAAGCAATAGAAGAAGCCATTGAATTATGAATTGAGGATGCTGCGGAACATCGTGAAGCTGTGCCGAAATATACGTAAGTAGCTGCATCTGAATATTATCCACCAAACATAATTAAAGGAATATAACATGACAGACCGAGAAATAATAAAGGGAAATGACAATAAAATATATCGCGTGGATGAGGCTGGGGATATTTATTTTGAGGTTATGAATGAAAAAGGGCGGCTTGAAAAAGCCTATATGGGGAAGTTTATTAAAAATAGAGACTGGACACCTTATATTATTGCTATTGTCACAGGGATTTTTTCTATTATTGCGGCGATTGTTTCGGTTGTTAGCATTACGAATAATCTTGTGATCTGTGACAAAGCTATTTGTAATCAAGAAAGTATCCTAACTGCCGCCCCTAATTGGTCTACGCCCGTATCTGTTGTTGTTATAGATATCGCTACCAGTGCCATTGAAACTCCATTTTTTACGCCTGATATTGTTGCAACACAAACCAGTATTGTTTTGACGCAAACAGCTTTTGCAAATGGGCAAACACCAATGCCAGACATTGCTGCAACACAGACTGCTTTTGCAGATAGACAAACCGCAACTGCCGATCAAGGCGCGACACAAACAGCTTTGGTCAACGGGCAAACGCTAATGCCAGATTCTGCTGTATCTCAAACTCCTTTTCAAATGTCATTTACATCTACAGCATTAACAGCAACCTTAGATGTTATTTCAACTCCCTTCTTTACTACTATTGCTACATTAGCTATTCCGGGTAATGTAGCACCTGCTGTATCACCGACAACCTACCTTTGCGATATTGGGGGATGGTATCGTGTCCAAATTGCTGAAGGTGCCTACTCACCAGCGACAATGGATGCGATGTATGGGTGGCGCACAACATTATTTGTCTATAATAGTCGTCCTATCGAATGGCGATGGGATTATGGCGATTACAACCCCCAACCTGGATTTAGTGAGGATGGGAATTCATATCGACTTGGCGATGATGGTCACTTACCCACTCGATATCCTCAAGCAACTGCTGAATACATTAGTGTAGGGGCTGCTACCACTGATTTTTACTGCGAGCAGGGTGGTTATATTCTTGTTGCGCCAATGGATCAAATAGGATCTTACGGCGATAATCGAGGGTAAGTCATTGTTAACATTCAAAGACGTGAAAATTGAGATCGGCTAGTAATTACTATGAAGATGAGGTATGATCACGAGGACGATGTATTGATGATCTGGCTAGCGGAAGGCAAAAAAGTCGATCATGCCGAGCAGGTGGGGCAGTCTATTTTGCATGTCACTGAAAATAATGAACCTGTCTTGTTGGAAATCCTGAGTGCCCGCGAATTCGTATTAGAGGTAGTACGCACAGCGATTGTTCCTTCAAAAGAGGTACTTGCGGGTTAAACTAACGGCTAACAACTAAAAACTGAGAACTTTTATGGATATTCTCCTCGCACACGGGTACTTTCTGTATGAAGACCCGCATGAACAAAAAATTATGAAGCCGTATCCGCCGTTGGGGATACTGTATATTTCATCGTACCTCAAGAGCAAGGGCTTTGAGGTGGGCGTATTCGATAGCACCTTTAGCGCGATGGCGGATTTTGAGTCGCTGATTGTGCGCGAGAAGCCATCTGTAGTCGGGCTGTACGTCAACATGATGACCAAACGCAACGCGCTCAAGATGATCCGGTTTTGCAAAGAAAACGGCTCAATTGTGATTCTTGGGGGTCCCGAACCGCCGTATTATGCTGAGGATTATCTGCGTTTCGGGGCAGACATTATTGTCAAAGGTGAGGGCGAGCTTACACTTGAGGAGTTGCTGACGCATCTGGCACAAAAAGGCATGAATGGGCTAGAAGCCATCAATGGTATCGCCTATTTAGATGATGATAAGTTGATCGAAACGCTGCCGCGAATGCAGATTGCTGATTTAAGCGCCCATCCTTGGCCTGATCGAGAAGCCATCGACATTCCAGCTTATATGCGTGTGTGGAAAGACAATCACGGCATGAGTTCAATCTCGGTCATTCAGGCGCGAGGCTGCCCATATACCTGTACATGGTGTAGTCACAGCGTCTATGGCAACACCCACCGCCGCCGCACGCCGCAGGATGCTGCCGATGAAGTGCTTTGGATTAAAGAGCGCTACAACCCCGATTTAATCTGGTACGCCGACGATGTATTTACGATCAACTTTCGTTGGTTTTTTCAATATGCGGAGGAACTCAAAAAGCGTGGAGTCCGCATCCCCTTTGAGTGCATCAGCCGCGCTGATCGCCTAAATGAAGAAGTCGTCAAGACTTTGGCAGAGATGGGCTGTTTCCGGCTGTGGAACGGCAGCGAAAGTGGTAGTCAGCAGGTACTCGATGCGATGCAGCGTAAGGTGCAGGTCAAAGATGTGCAGGAAAAGACTCATCTTTTGCAGCGCTACGGCATCGAAACTGGCATGTTTATCATGCTGGGCTACGACGGTGAAACCATCACCGATTTAGAAGAAACCGTCGCACATCTCAAAATCAGTAATCCCGATATTTTTCTGACGACGGTGGCGTATCCCATCAAAGGGACACATTATTACGCCGAAGTCGAGAGTCGCATTTTAAGTGACAAAGATTGGGAAGAGCGCAGTGATCGTGATTTGACCGTCGCGGGAAGACATTCGCGCCGATTTTATAGCTTTGCCACGCGCTGGATGGTGAGCGAGGTTGCGCTGAATCGGGCGCGGATTCAAGGTAATGTCGCCTTGAAGCGACGGATAAAATTATGGGCAAATGCCAAAATTGGGCGTATTGGGATGGAATTCACCAAAGGGCAAGCAGAAAATCAAGGGCATCAAGTACATGCTGAACCCGAAACCGCAAGCATTTGATGCACTCGCGCCCACCTACGATGGTGATTTTACCCATACACAAATTGGGCAAATTCTCCGTTCACGGGTACATGCGCGATTAGATTCGCATTTTCGTGCGGGCGATCATGTGTTGGAACTTGGCTGCGGGACGGGCGAGGATGCGCTCTATTTGGCTGAACGCGGCGTAAATGTTATGGCAACGGATACCAGCGCAAAAATGCTGGATGCGGCGCGGGGGAAGGCGGGTGGAAATCCGCTGATAAAAGTTGAATATTTGGATTTGCAGTCCGTAGGGGCGACTCGCCGAGTCGCCCCTACAACTTTGTTGGATGGCGTATTCTCGAATTTCGGCCCCCTAAATTGCCTGTCCAATTGGAAACCTTTAGCCGCATGGTTGTCGGAACAGGTCAAGCCCGGTGGGGTGGTCGCTTTAGGCATCATGTCGCCTTTTTGCATTTGGGAGATGCTGTGGCACGGCGCACACGGCGATTTTAAAACAGCAACCCGCCGCCTTTGCAAAAATACGCCCTTTCAGCTGGAAGATTCCGTAACCTTGATTACGGTTTCGTATCCAACGATACGCCGCATCACGCAAGACTTCGCCCCATATTTTGAGCGTATTCATCTCGAACCATTGGGCTTATTCTTACCGCCCAGCGATGTTTATGGCGTGATTGAGAAGCGTCTCCGCCTACTGAAGCGGCTTACATCGCTTGAAAATACCTTTGCTCGGATTTCTCCTCTTGCGCTTTTTGCCGATCATTACTGGATTGAATTCCGTAGATTAGAGTGATCGGCGACAATAGCCAATCCATCGGTTTTGTGTTACCTTAACTTGGGTAATTGCTGCTATCCATACCAGAAACGTGAGAATTATGCCCAAGGATTATGAAATCTTAGCGCCCATTTATGACCGGATCGGCATGGGGCAATTTGCCACAGCGATTACGCCACGCCTGCTGACCTATGCTCAACAAAATGAATGGCTCGGACGGCGAATCCTTGATCTCGGCTGTGGTACTGGAGCGAGTTTACTTTGGTTGGCGGGCGGGCGGCAAGGATACACCGTTACAGGTGTCGATTCGTCGTCGCAAATGCTGACCATCCTGCAAAATGAGCTGGCTGATAAAAACCTAAGCGTTACTTTGCAGCAGCAGGATATTCGGGCTTTGAATGTTAGGGATAGTTATGACATGGTATTGGCGCTGGATGTGATGAATGAACTGGAGAACCTGAAGGACTTGGAAGCAGTCTTTAAGAATGTTCACAGCCATTTAGGCATAGGTAAGATTTTTATCTTTGATCTGCATACAATTGGTGGACTGGCGCAGCGCGGACAAATGGGCGATCAGATCATCACTAATGAGTCTGATCTTGGTGTTTTTCTGCGAAATAGTTATGACTACGAGCGGCAGGTTTATACGGGTGATTATACTGTTTTTCATCTGTTGGATGATGCGTGGCGGCGGGATGAAACCAACCGTGTGCTACGGGCGTATCCCACTCAAGCTGTTGCTACTCTTTTACAACGCTCTGGTTTTAAAATTATCGATGTCTTAGACGATCAATTAAATCCAAATGCAGTGCTTCGTACGACTTCAGCCCAACGAGCGATCTTCGCTGCTACACGCCAATGAGTGATGAGACGACTATGCAAGAGACGACCTTTAAAGAAACTTTGATTACCCCAAGTGACCAAGAGACACTTACACTTCCAGTAGACCCGGAACCCGTAGCGCTTGGGCTTGTACTGCTGGTGATTTTGATTATCAGTATTGTGCTACTTTACATTATCCTGAATATCATTTTTCCGAGTGCGGGGTTGAATTTTATCGCCGGGATAGGCAGCTTAATCTTGGGCGCGATACTAATGCAGCAAATGGAAAAAGTCCTCAAGCGTTATTGGAAAGCGACACGTTTTGTCCAGGTGAATTCCGCCGAAATTAAATTTCTCGCTAAGGGCAAAGTTGAACGCCAGATTGACCCTCGCCAGCAAATTAATGTGCTGATGTGGCATTTTGAAATTCAAAAACGAGCGCGTGCGCCAAAAGGATGGCATGTTGTGGCAATCTCGTTGGAGCAGGATGATGTCTATCTGCCGCTTTATACATTGATGTCGCCGGATAAATTTCGTGAATTGAATCAATCCGGGCGCTTTACCCGCTTGAGCCGTCCGTCACGTACAGCAACCGCAGCCCCCGAACAACGGGATATGCGTTTAGCCGGACAGCAGCGCCGTGTACAAATGGCGGAAGCGGCACGGGGAATTGATGGGGCAGAGATGACGGTTGAACACTTTGAAACTGTACTTGCTCGTTTGGAAGCGCTCTTCCCTCGCTGGATGCCCACGCTTAGTTGATGATGGTTGTTCGTAAACTACAGGCTCTAAAAGCTAAGCTTTGCATGATATTTGTGTTCACGCTTGTGCTGTCGGTTGTGCCAACCTTCGCGCAGGATGCACTGCCGTTCTTTACGCCCGTCACTGGAGAGATTACGATTGGTGCAACACAAGCGTGGACGTTTAGCGCGGGGGCAGGTGCTTTTATCTCGGTTTTTGTAGAGGCGACCACTGAAGGTTTTGACCCTTTCCTCCAACTCCTGAATTCTGACAGCGAAGAAGTGATTTCCAACGATGATCTTTATTATCCGGGGAATCGTAATGCGCTGTTGGAAGGCATCACTATCCCTCGTACCGGACAGTATCAAGTGATCGTGTCTGGCTTTGCTGGCTCCGTTGGAACGTATCAATTGACCATGACACCAGGATATTCGGTTGTCTTGGCGCGTGATTCGTTTGACGAAATCGGAAACTGGCAGGCACAATCTGACTCGCTGAATGTCCGTGTTAGCGGTGGCGAACTCGCTCTCTTATTGGAAGGGATTGGCGAGGTTGGTATTGCGTCTGCTGATGCTGGCTCGTTGCCAGAGGATTTTTACACTGAGGTGCGTGTTAGCCAAGTGACCAGCCGTAATCTTTGGATTGTTGGGATAACGCTCCGCCAAACGGATGACGATTATTATGTGTTCGCAGTGGATAATCGGGGGCAGTGGCGCTTCAGCTTAAAATCCGGCGGACAGGAACAAATTTTACGCGATTGGAGTACGCATCCGGCGATTGTTGCTGGGCAGCTCCCGTTTACGCTGGGGACATTGGCAAACGGTGTAGGCTTTGATCTATTTTATAATGGTGCGCTTCTCGGTCATATCAATGATGAGACGATCACAACCGCTGGTCAAATTGGTCTTTATGTTGAAACTGAAGAGGCTGTTGGCAGCCAAGCGACGGTCAATTTCGATGATTTTGCGATTACCCAAGCCCTCGACATCAATGGGGTTTATGTCGTCCCAGAGCGTTTAATAACTGGCGATACCACGCTGACCGTGCAGGAATTGGAACGTCGGCATGTGATTCCGGCTGGTGGGCAGCTTGCTTTTACCATTCCAGAAAGTTTTGTGGACAGCGCAATTCAAGGTGTCGCCCAGCAAGGATTAGGGCGCGGCGTGACCTTTGGTAATTTTGTTCTTGAAACAACGGTGACGTTGACAAGCAGCGGCGGGACAGCCGGGTGCGGTTTGCTGCTGAGATCAACCGAAGAAAGCAATTATATGGTGGCCTATCTTGATAGCAGCGGTGCTTATGGCATTTCTGAACGACGTGGCGATCTGTTTAATCCGGGCTTATTTTATGAGGGAGACGGGCTGGATGTGCTGCGCCCTAATCGTCTTTTGGTCATCGTTCAGGGCGATCTCTTGCATTACTACGTGAACAATATTTATCAAGGCGCTTTGACGATTGAGCCTGTTGATGGTGCAGTTGGCAATGTCTTGATTAACTTTGATCTTGCGAATTCGACGTGCCAATTTGCCAATACATGGTTGTGGTTTTGGGAATAGCATAACAAGTCATCCAAATGCTGTAAAAATAACGAATATTAGATATTGTTGGCTAGCAACGAGAGGGATTTTGTTCGTATGGAACGGATTGAGAATGCTATTCTAAAGACAGTTCTATACGCGGATGTATTTAATTTCCCACTAACTCTCGCGGAAATCCATCATTTTCTTATTTATGATGAACCGGTCACTTTGGATCGGATTGAAACCGCCCTTCATAATTCGCGTTTCTTGGCAGAGGTATTGGTGCAAGAGCGAGGATATTTTGCTTGTGTGGATAAGCAAGAGATTATCGCAAATCGTTTAGAGCGCGAACTCGCTGCCGAGCATTTATGGCCGCAGTCGCTACATTATGGCCGATGGTTGGCACGACTGCCGTTTGTGCGGATGGTCGCGTTGACCGGGGCGCTGGCGATGCACAATGCTCATGAAGGGGATGATCTTGATTATCTGCTTGTGACGGCTGTCGGGCGCGTTTGGATTGCGCGATTGTTTGCGGTAGTGTTAGTAAAAATTGTGAAGGTGAGGGCGGGGGTCATCGTCTGCCCAAATTATGTGCTGGCGGAAAACGTGCTGGAACAGCAGCGGCGGGATTTATTTATCGCGCATGAAATTGCCCAAATGGTGCCGCTTTATGGTCATGGGTTGTATCATCAGATGCGGTGTATTAACTTATGGGCGGATGAGCACCTGCCGAATGCGACTTTTCCTTTTTACGGCGAAAAAGAATCCCCGCTAGGGAACATTTGGGCATTAAGCAAGCGCGGCATAGAACTGCTTTTGGGTGGCAGATTGGGAGATTTGCTCGAAGGTTGGGAACATCGCCGCAAACTTCGGCGTTTTGCTCCAGAATTACAAACGCTTCATTCCTCCGCGCAGCTTGACCGCACACAAGTCAAAGGCCATTTTAACGATCATGGGCATCCAGTACTCAGTAAATATTTCTCCCGCCTTCAGAAATATGGTTTAGTCGAAAGTCCTCTTGCCGGAGATTAACTTCATGTAAATGAAAAGATAAAAGAAAATAGGTCGGGATAAATAGTCTTCCCGACCTGTTTTTGTTTAAGGAAATGAGACCACGTTTAAAGCGCGTGGCTCAAGACTGATTTAGCTGCCACCCATCACACGTCCTAATGCGGCACAGGCGGGGCAGGAACTGTCGGCGCGGATAATGGCATAACCTGCTTGGGGATCGCTGTCATAAACACGGAAGTCTATATTCCAGACGATGACTAAGCGTACCCGTCCACTTTGCGCGGAACGGCTCACCGCATCTGCTAACCAAGTTGTATGTTCATCAAGTGATGTGTCTATCGCCCATGCAAATGCACCCGGCAATGGCCCATAGCCAACAGGGGTTAGATAACCTAACTCAGTGAAGCAAACAGGTTTGCCGCCGAACAAGCCATAACCACGCGCCAACATCGAGCTATAATAATAGGTCGGATAGTTGCCACGCGGGTCGCCACTATTGGTCGCTGGGGAAACAATACCCTCGTTATAATGCAGACCGACGCAATCCATATAGCGGGCAGCGCCAGCTTGCGCCATTTGCTGCATGAAGACATCATCGTTACAACCTTGAGCCGTGCAGCCTGCTGTTCCGAAGAATCCGGTAGGCGCGGGTGCGCCACTAATTACAATAGTGTTAGCGTTACGGGCTTTGATGGCGTTATAAGATGCCGCCAGCATTTGGGTATAGGTTCCGCCGTTAACGCGACCATTAGGCCATTCACGATCAATGTTGGGTTCGTTCCAAACTTCAATCGCGTCTGCCCCTGCCGCTGCAACTTCACCCGTAAATGTCGCAAAGCTGGCGATATAAGCGTTGTAATCGGTCATTTGTGCTGGATTACCAACGGCAGCAATCAGGATTTTGAAACCGCTGGCACGAGCTTCTGCGATGAGTCCCGCGACAGCTTGTCCACTATCACCCAAGTTATAGCGATATTGGCGTTTGACCCACGTCATCCGTGACTGACGCATTGAAGTGACGGTTGTGGCAGAAAGCCCAACCACATGCCCACCCAACTCAAAGCCGCCAACACTGGCACTCCCGGCAATCGGGGTAGGCAGCCCGGCAATCGGCGTAGCATTCGGGTCGGCTGTGGCTTCGGCAGGGACGGTGACTTGATCGCACACGACGATCATACTTAGATCAAATGCGACACGCACTTCATACGTTTGATTCGTTACGCTGATGATTGTATAAGTCCAACCGAAGAAAAGATCACTTTCCTCAGCTTCGGCGTTGCAGGTTTCGATGCCATCCACCCATTGTGATTGGTCGAAAGAATAATCACGGATGTAGGTTAAATCGATAGAACGTTCTTCTTCAAGCGCGTCACGGGCTGCTATAAAACCGAGCCAAAATGGATCGGTTGGCGTTGGGGTTGGTGTACCAACAGCGAGTCCTTGGGCGGATACTTCATTCCCTAGATTCAGCGAAACCAATGCTGCGAAAAAAGCCGTCATCATTAAGAATATAAATCCGGCATTTTGCCACAAGGGTCTGACGTTGTTTTGCATCATGAATTTCCTCACTCTATTTCGATAGATTACGTTTATTGGTGTAACCCAAAACGGGGATTAGCCTACACAATAGCAGGCGTTTTTACCAGTGTTTATCTGTTGGAACGAGGATGTAAGGGCGCATTGAACGCGCCCTTAAGACGGAGACCGCTTGAGATTTGTATCCTTAATTCAAGACGCGGGCGGTTACTTCACGCAGCGTTGCCAAACGGTTTTGCAGCGCCGCATTGCCTTGCCCCGCAAGAACTTCGCCTACCGCATCCATCACTTCCAGCAATTCTGAACCATATTCTTTGGCTTGCGCCGCGATCATGGCATTTGCTTCGGTATCGGTTGCTGCTGAAAGCAACTGATTGACGAAAAGCAGTTCCGGTTGCATATTTTCTTGCATGATGGTGATGATCTGATTATAAATTTGCTTGAGGCGGTTAGCAGATGCGACATCTTGATGTTTTTCTGCCTCTTGAATATTGGTGGTGAGTACTGCCATGAAAGTATCGTCAATCACACCGAGATTGGCGCGGATGGCATCATCCACATTTGGCTCATTCATCAGCGCTTGTAAGAATCGCGCAGCATTTTGCACCGCCGCTTGATTCTGCTGATCGATGGCTTGTGTTAGATCGAGTATGCGGTCACGTAGGGCGTTTAAGCTTTCATGTTCATTAGTTGGGGCTTGGGCGATGACCATGCTCATTTCTTCCAAGAAGGTATAATCGAAAGCCGGACGCGCCAACCCGACGAGCGCTTGGAGGTAATCATCCTCATCGGCATATTTACGGGCTAAAGCGAGGAAATCCGCCCGCTGCGCTTGTGTTCCCAATCTTTGAATTTCATCCGCCACTTCTTCGAGAATGCGTTCTTGCGCCTCTTGCTGACGCAGGAGTTCTTGCCCATAAGTCGAGAGTTCCGCGATTTGGCTTTGGGTGACGATGATCTGTTGTGCGATATCGGGTCTGCCGCCTTCGAGTGCGCGCTGCGCCATCATCGTCAGTGTTTGGAAAAAGCGCTCGTCGATGTCCCTGTCGTGGTTTTTGACCAACGCCGGGAGATCGGCTTCGGCGGCTTCCGCCAATTCTTGTGCCAAACGCACCCGTTCACGCTGCTGTGCCATCATCTCCGGCGTTACACCATCCGATTGCAGAACAAGATCAATCAAGCCTTGCATGGTCAATGCCCGTTTGGGCGCGAACATGTAGCCCTTAAAGTTGGTCTTGGGCAGTTCGCGCATTAAATCGCCGATCATCTTTTCTTGTTGATCTTTGTTTAGGTTGAGTTCCATCGGCACATAAGCGACGAGCAGTTCTTTAGGTGGATCATGATAAAGCAGGGGAACGGCAATCGTATTCATGGTGCCGCAGTTGGGGCATTGTGCTGTATTTAACCGTGCAGTCAGCAGCAGAAGTTTGCTCTGTTGATCTTCTGCGGCATCAAGATAAGTACGAAGTGTCGCGCCAAAAGGCTGCCCACACGCCGAACATCGAATCGTGGTTTGTGAAGTCGCTGCCATTTATTCTCCTAAGTTTAAAGGCTATAAGGAAAAGCAAAAAGTAAAAAGAAAGGGTTCGATTTACTGATTATCTGAGTCCCTGTTTGGTTTATATCATCCGATTAATTATCGACGGGGAAGGACGAAATAAAAGGTCGAACCCACGCCCGGACTACTTTCTACATCAATTTTGCCGCCGTGTGCTTCGATAATCGCCTTCGATAAAAATAACCCTAACCCCGTTCCTTGCGTTTTCCGGCTAAGTTTTCCGTCAACACGAAAGAAGCGATCAAAGACGCGCACTTGATCATCTTCAGCAATGCCTACGCCTTGATCGCGTACATAAACCGTGACAGTCTGTGCGTCGAACTTCCCCCCGACCTCAATTTCACCCTCATTTGGTGAATATTTTACGGCGTTGCTGAGTAAATTATCAATCACCTGTCGTAAGCGTACTTCGTCGGCTTGAATAACGGGAAAATCAGGTGGGAAATTGAGGATAAAGCGATGTTTTTGGGTTTGACCACTGTAGCGTTCCATCGCTATCGCCGCTAATTCGTCTAGCCAAACCTCCCCTAGATCAAGACTCATCTGGCGCTCGGTCTGGAGTTTACTGGCGGTAAGCAGATTTTGAATGAGCGCGGTCAGACGGTCAGCTTCATCTTCGATGACACCTAAATTATCCTGCATGACGGTAGGATCCCAATCTACATCTGTGCGGCGCAGCGTGGCAGCATAGCCCTTGATGATGGCTACAGGGGTTTTGAGTTCATGGGAAATGACGGAGACAAACGTATTTTGCATTTCTTGGGCTTTGCGGAAATTGGTGATGTCACGGATATTGGCGATAATGCCTGCCAGACGACTATCTGCTGTGAGCAGTGGGGCGTAGGTGATGCCGATACTTAAAGTGAGTCCATCGCGCCGTTTTAGATCGCCCTCGACATACAACGCTGTCTGCGAAGATGCGCCGGATGAGGGCGAAAAAGGCCAACCTTGATTTAAGGCATGTTGTAGATCGGTATTTTCCAGCCGCTGCCAGACAATAACTTTACCTTGCGGTAGTCCCACGACCTCGCCAGCATTCCACGCTGTCATTCTTTCCAGCGCACGATTCATCCGCTGGATGTGCAAATCTGGGCTGAGGATCATCACCCCGTCGCCGCTGTGATCGAGGATAGCGGCTAATTGACGGCGCTCTTGGTCGATCTTTTCATAAAGCTGGGCATTATGCACCGCAATCGCTGCTTGATCGGCAAAACTTTGCAAAATCTGGATGTCATTGGCGCTGGCATTACCGCGAAACGTGCGGAAAACAATCATCAAACCAAGCGGCTCGCTCGCAAACGTCAGAGGCAGTGCCACCGACTGACGCAAACGTGGGTCAATGTCTGCTGCCATCAACCGCAGTTTTTCATCAAAGATTTCCGTCCCCATCCCTTCTTCTTCGGTGGTAAATAGCGTGAAGAGATGATTATTCAGCATCGGAGTTAAGATGGACTCTACACCGCTGATGGCGCGGGTGTAAAACAGATTATCCGGCTCACGCAGCGCAATGAGGCCGACCTGCCCGGCCAGCATCACAACAGACGCATTCAAGACACGCTTCAAGACCTCACCGAGATCAAGCTGGGCGGTAATGGCACGCGAGATTTCGAGGAGGAAATCTCGCTGCCGGACGCGGAAATCAGGTAACATTAACATAGTTGGATTGTATCATGAGCCGTAAATCGTTTAAAGAAGGCTGTGATAGAAGTCCATTATAAATTTCATCGTTAAATGCTGCCGCCTGCTGACAAAAAATCAAGGCGCGTTTAATCTCGCTAAAACTTCTGCAATTGTCGCCTGTCCGCCGCGTGTAGCAACGAGTACTGCCGCCCCAATTAGGCTGACATCATCGCCAAGTGCCGGGCTTTCTATCCGCAAATCGCGCCAATAAGCATCGTCAATGGCATATTTCTGGATGGCTTCGCGCATCGGTTTAAATAACATCTCGCCTACATGTGTTACACCACCACCGACTACAACGATTTCCGGGTTAAAAAGATGCAGCAGATTCACGATTCCCAAGCCAACAAGAAAGCCGGCGTGCTGAATCAGTTCTTGGGCTAATGGATCGCCTGCTTGTGCTGCGCGTCCGACGACACTGCCTGTAATGGCTTCTAAATCGTTGTTTACGAACTCGGTCATCATAGATTTTTCGCCTGCTTTGATGCGTTCTACGGCTAACCGCGCCATATCCGGGCCAGCCGCTTCCGTTTCTAACGTGGAAACGCGATCACCCACCACCATGACCATGTGGCCTGCTTCGGCTGCCAATCCTTCGCGCCCTAACAGAAGGCGACCATCAATGACGATGCCGCTGCCAATTCCTGTACTGACAGTGAGATAAATGGCGTGTTTGTAGCCGTATGCCACACCTCGCGCCACTTCCGCCAATGCAGCTAAATTGGCATCGTTGCCAAGATAAACGGGAACGCCAAATTCTTGCTGAAGAATAGCGCCTAATGGGACATCTTCCCAACCGAGCAAATTGGGTGGGCGCACAATCACTCCTGTCTCCGGGTTAAGTGGACCCGGCGCAGATACCCCGATTCCCAAGACTTGTGAGCCATCTTGCGGCAGCACTTTATAAATTTCTGCTTTAATGCGTTCTAAGGTGGGCTTAAGACCTTCATCAGCAAGCGTAAGGGTTTCAACTCGTTCTAATATTTCTAAGTGTTTGTCTAAACGCCCTGCCCGGATGCGCGTACCGCCCAAGTCAACGCCGATGATAACTTCAGACATAAATGCTCCTGAAAAGTAAAGTTTAGTTGAAGCGCCATGAATGCGCTGATAGAATAGCACAAAAAGTCCAGAAACTCCCGCACATTAAGACCATATAGGATAAAAATTATGCCGCGTGTAACGCCGCTGCGCCAACAGTATTTGGACATTAAACGACAATACCCAGATTGCATCCTCATGTTCCGGTTGGGTGATTTTTATGAGATGTTCGACGAAGATGCAGAACTCGCCGCCCGTGAACTTGATTTAACGCTCACAGGACGCAGTTTTAATAAAGATGGGCCGCGCACTCCGATGGCGGGTGTGCCTTATCATGCAGCGGAAAATTATATTGCGCGTCTGATCGAGAAGGGCTTTCATGTTGCGGTCTGTGACCAAACCAGTGAGCCAGACGGACGCGGCATTGTAGATCGTGAAGTCACACGGGTGATTACTCCGGGGACGATTACCGAGCCGGAACTGCTCTCGGAAGATAAACCGAATTACATTATGGCAATCGTTCCTATAGGAGAGAATGGAACGTGGCGGCAGGCGGGAATTGCCTATGCCGATATTTCGACAGGCGAATTTTGTGCGACGCAGCTTGAAGGTGAAGAAGTCGGCGTAAAAGTATTGGAAGAACTTGCGCGGCTTGCACCCCGCGAAGTCCTGATGCCTGAAAGTTGGACACAGCGCGGCGCATCTTTGCCTGCTGGCAGCCACCTTTCATCGGTGCAGGATTGGCGCTTTGAAGCGAGTGCTGCTCATCAAATGCTGCGCGATCACTTTCATGTGAGGACACTCTCTAGCTTTGGCTTTGATGACAAGTCTCATGCTGCCTCCGCTGCTGGAGCGCTCCTAAGCTATTTGCGTGATACACAAAAAACGAGTTTGAGCCAATTAACGCTGCTCCGCGCTTATTCAACCAACGATTTTATGGTGTTAGATCAGTTCACGCGCCGCAATCTTGAACTCACCGAGACCATCCGCGCCCGCCAAACACGCGGCAGCTTGTTGGATGTGCTGGATCGCACAATAACCTCAATGGGAGCGCGTTTGCTGCGTAGTTGGGTCAACCAACCGCTGCTTGATTTAAATCGACTGAATGCCCGTTTAGATGCGGTAGAAGCCCTCGCTGCGGATGAAACACTGCGGCTTGAACTTCAAACAGCGCTCAAAAATATTTCGGATATCGAGCGCCTGACGAATCGCCTGCTGATTGGCAGGGCGGGGCCGCGTGATCTGGCAGGATTACAAACCAGCCTAAATGCTATTCCCGTTTTACGCGGTTTGATAGAGTCTATCCCTGCGCTAAAAGCCCTACATAGTAAACTTGATGCCTGCCCGGAAATTTGTGACAAAATCAATCGGGCATTGGTCGATGAGCCACCTGCTACACTCAATACCCTCGGCATCATTCGTCCTGGCTATGCACAAGAATTGGATGATATTTTGCAAGCCAGCAAAGATGCCCGTGAATGGGTCGCTAATCTTGAACCGCATGAACGCCGCCGCACGGGGATTGCTTCGATCAAAGTTGGGTTTAACAAAGTTTTTGGCTATTACATTGAAGTCAGTCATGCCAATACTGGGAAAGTGCCAGCGGATTATATTCGCAAGCAAACATTGGTTAATGCGGAGCGCTATATCACACCGGAGCTTAAAGAATATGAAACCCTCGTTTTGAACGCCGAAGAGCAGATTATGGCGGTTGAGCGCCAATTGTTTGAAGCGCTTTGTGTCGAACTCGCTGCTGATTCCAAGCGTTTGTTGGATACAGCACGGATGATTGCCCACCTGGACGCATTTCTTTCGTTAGGTGATGTTGCTGTGCGCGAGGGCTACATTCGTCCGATTCTGACTGATGACGACTTGTTGATTATCCGTGATGGACGGCATCCCGTCGTTGAGCAGTTGCTTGATGGCGGAATCCGTTACGTCCCCAATGAAACCCACTTTGACAGCATGTCGCGTATCCACATCATCACTGGGCCGAACATGTCCGGCAAATCCACCTACATCCGCCAAGTAGCGATTATTACGCTCATGGCGCAAATTGGCAGCTTTGTTCCGGCGGATGAGGCGACGATTGGACTGGTAGACCGGATATTTGCCCGCATCGGCGCACAAGACGAAATTCATGCCGGACAAAGCACATTTATGGTGGAAATGGTCGAGACGGCGCGGTTGCTTTCGGGCAGTACCAAACGAAGTTTACTCATTTTGGATGAAGTCGGACGCGGCACATCCACTTACGATGGGCTGGCGATTGCGCGTGCGGTGGTCGAATATATTCATAATAATCCGCGCTTAAACTGCCGGACGCTTTTTGCCACGCATTATCATGAACTCACCGCGCTGCCCAATATTTTGCCTCGCGCACGAAATTTTAATGTGGGTGTGACGGAACGCGGCGAGGAGATTGTTTTTTTACATAAAGTGCTGCCGGGTGGGGCGGATCGCAGTTATGGGGTGCATGTGGCGCAGTTAGCCGGGATGCCGCGTCCCGTAGTAGAACGCGCCCGTGAACTGCTGCACATGCTTGAATCCGAAGGCGGTAACTTCGAGATTGAGCCAGCGCAGCCTCAGCTAAAACGGTCTCGTCCTAAAACTTCGCCAGGACAAATGAGCTTGTTCACCGAAGAACCCACTCATGCCGCATTAGATGCACTTCGCACCCTTGAAGTCGATTCGCTGAGTCCTATTCAAGCGCTCACAAAACTCTATGAATTGAAGCGTATGATTGAGGCCAAAACGTAAAAGGGTGATTGGATACAAATTGTGAGACCTGACGCACAAGGTGAGCTTTACGCTATCTTTGATGCTGACCCTACACCGATTGTCACTTTTATCCAATGGTTAGCAGATGTTCATGAATTACCGACAGATTTACATGTACTCGATATAGGCTCAGGTACAGGGCGAATTTTAGGCGCGTATCAGCGGCTTGGCTGGAATGTTACGGGGATTGAACCCGATATTGATTTTTATAACAAAGCAGTGGCATATACACAGTCTTTGCCTGGCGTTGTCGTGAAAAACATTGGTTTTCTGGAAATTGTAGAGAAAGAATGCTATGACCTTATCACGACAATCAACGATCCCTTCTCTTACCTGCTTGAAATTCGACAACGTGTAAATGCTCTCTATCGAATATACGAAGCCCTTCGTCCGGGCGGCGTGGTGTTTTTGGAGATCAAAAATTTTCTCTTTAAGCTGCGCCACTACGAGGAATTCACAGAGGAAATACTAAATGTAGACGATCAAAAAGTCGCCCATTTGATGCAGCACGAAATCGACTTTCATCATGGCTATTGGATTCACCGTGATGAATTCTTGATAGAAGGTACTTCGCAAATGGTCTCCAAAACACATACTGTCGCCATAATTCCTCTTATGGAGTTGATGTACTTTATGGAGGAGCAGGGTTTTGTCAACATCCAAACCTATAATGATTATGATGCCCGTGAACCGCAAACGTTGACTGGACGATTGATGTTAATTTCTGCACAAAAGCCGAGCAGCCCGTAATTTGTCTTAACATTCATTTTCCCTCAAACGCGGTACAATCTTAAAAATGACCCTCTCCTAACAATTGGAGCGACTCCCTTATGGCTATTGTTGATCTGCGTCCGGAACGTGAACGTGCCTTGACGGTGTTGGAGCAAATTCGCACGGCGCTGACGAATGATAATTTACAAGATGCCGTCAAACAGATTGATATGTTGCAAGACCTCCTCGCCGATTGGAAGCGTACGGAAGCCCGTCAATGGCTGGACGAAGCGATGCGCGGTGATTTGCTGGTTTTTAATATTGAAGCAGCGACTCAGCGCTTGGCTCAATGGCGCTCCACACTGCCCGAAGATCAAGCCTCTGTGGGCGAGGAACGCGAATTTACACATTACAAAGAGCGTGTTCAGGAGCGCAGCCGCCAGAAACAAAGTGATCTGCAAGCGAGAGGGGTGATAGCCCATTGCGAGGAATTGTGGCGCAAAGCGGCAGAACTCGAACGTTCCGAGCAGCCAGCCCATCCAGATCATTTGATGAATAATTACTACACACGGGCGCGAGATGTCGCCGCATCTGCATATGCGGAAAGCCCAAATAATGCGACGCTCGATACGTTAGTACAGCAAACGGATCGCTTGTGGAGCAACAAACTCATCGCAGGTAATGCTTATAAAAAAGCTATTGAAAAAGAAAACTATATTGATGCGCTGACTGATTTGGATAAACTGCCGCCGGGAGACCTCGTCCCGCGTTTTCGTGTTGTGATGGATCCAACCAGTCGTGAAATGACCTCTTTTGATCGTATGATAGCGATCACCGATGCTCATGATGAGATTGAGCGTCTAGCGCGGCTGTGGGCGGCAGATCGCGCTGCAACAGTGATTAAATCCGGCACAGAGGCGCTGCAAACCTATAGTCCACAAGCAGCCTTGGATGCACTGATTGGGCGTGAACAATATGAGCGCTTTTTACGGGAAGAATTTCGCCAGCAAATGCGTGATCTGGAACGGCGTGCGAATGAAGATGTGCGCTTGCTGGAGCAGGCTGAGCGCCGCGCACGTCAGGCGCAGCGTTTGACCGAAGAAAATGCCATCGGTGCGTGGAATATTTATGTCGAGGCGTATCAGACCTATGCCGGTGCGCCGGCTTTAGTGCCAGCGCGCGAAACCATCATTAACGGGATGATTTCGGAGTTGGAAGGGCTGGCGGGTCAGGCAGAACAGGCTTTTATGAACAAACAGATGGAGCGCGTCGGGCAGATTTATCAGGATACACGGCTGAAATATTCTGAAAAAGACGCGTTGTTGGACACACTTTTGGCACGATTGGAAGAAATCAATTGGCAAGCCCAGACTTATCAAGAATATCTTCTTAGTGCCAACGAAATGCTCGACCAAATTCAAGAATTGATCTGGCAGGATGTTGTGCAAGCAGGTGAGATACTGGGGCAGCTTGAGAATTATCCGCCGATTGTACTCGAAGAAATGCAGTCCCTCCCCTCTATCCGCTCTGAAGTGCGCCGCCGCTTGAACGCGGAGGTGATGTACAACCAACTGTTTAAGCTGTTACTTTCGACTAATCCCGCCGAAATTGAGCGTGGAATTAGCGTTGCGACTGAACAACGGGACGAGTCTCGCTTTCGCCAATTACGCAGTGATTTGGAAATTCACCTGCGTTATTTAGAAGCCCGGCGGGATTACGCGGCGGGTGATGTTCAAAAAGCGAAGGCCAAATTAGAGTCTGTCGCTGTTACGGCTGCACACCCTGATCAAGCAGTGGCGCGTGACTTAATGGATGAAATTAACAGCGCGGCGGAACAGCAGTAAGCAGAGTTTATGGCTCTGACGATGATATAGGTTAACGCTCTTAATGTAAGCATGAATGGTTGAGGTCGTAAAGTTATCATGGAAGATGTGTTTCCGTCGGAATACTTTTCTAAACAAGATCATAGTCAAGACGAACTTTTTTATCTCTATCCCCGCAAAGTAGTGCATATTGATGAGATTGCGATTGCGAACCTCAAAACGCAATTTGCCCAACTTCTGCCACCAAAGGGAGTCTATCTGGATTTAATGAGCAGTTGGCGCTCACATATTCCTGCTGGCCTTAATCCAGCACGAGTTGTCGGCCTCGGCATGAATGCCGAAGAAATGGCAGATAATCCGCAGTTGGACAAATACGTTGTCCAGAATTTAAATAAAACCCCTGTACTCCCATTTGAAGATGCCACATTCGATGCGGCGATTTGCACCGTTTCGGTGCAATATTTGACCAATCCGGTGGCTGTTTTCGCGCAGGTAAATCGTGTTTTGAAATCGGGTGGGGTATTCGTGGTCAGTTTTTCTAATCGCTGCTTTCCAACGAAAGCGGTGGCTGTTTGGCTAGCGATGGGTGATAGGCAGCATATCGCTTTAGTGACGAATTACTTTGAACAGTCCTCTAATTGGAATGGCATCCAAACAAACGCGATTACGCCGCGGCACACGGATCCTATATTCCTTGTTTCGGGAAACAAGCGCTAGTAAACTTTGAGGTTGCGTGTTGAGCGCCGAACTTCCGCCCCAGTAAATCCCCATATTCGTTCAAGGTAAAGGGGTGATGCCATCCATCCCAATCCCATCTATTTACAAGCTGATCCAATTCTTTAGTGAGGCTGCGCTGCCATGCCTCTAAGCGAATAAGATTGACATGGTGATTAAGCTCGTTATGGCTATGCACTATGTCGCCGCTCTCCAGCCAATAACCGGGGTTAAAGTAGCGAATGTAAAACGGAGCCATAACGAAGTTTTGATTTTCTAATTTAACATGGTTCAACCGTTCGTTAGCTGACCAAGATGCGATTTTTTCAAAAAAGGGAGAGTCGGACCCATGGATGAAGCAGGCCAAATTGTTGGTCACATCGATTAAAGCTGCCAAACCTGTGACGGCATCGAATGCTTCGACGACCATGTGACCAGGCAAAGACGGCGTAAAAATAGGAATGGCGCGTGCTGGAATTTGAAATGCGTCCAAAACCATGAGCAGGCGGAGCGTATAATGGGTGCAGTTTCCACTATTGCCAATCAATACGTTGGCAGTTGGGTTAAAAATAAATGTAGGCTCATAGACAGGGAAACTACCATTAATACGCAGCATCAGGAAAACCAACAATAGCTGGTAATCTGTAAGTTGCGGAAAGCGCTCACGAATGATCGTTTGTTTTTGTTCATACTCGTATTGTAAGCGCTCATGAATTTCTGGGAGGATTTCCGCTTCATTCATCATGGTTTCGCCATAAGGGACATTGAGTAATGGCCCTTCAAAATAGGCTAAAAATTCTAAATCTTCTACAGGCAATCCATACTCTATAGATGTTGGAACGGGGCCCTTGCTAGAGTAAACGTAGGTATTTTTCGAGGCTTTTCTCTCTATACTGGTTTTAAGCAGACCATGCCCCACCAAGATTCCCAGAAAAAATAAACCAATACTGTAACAAGCCCGAAGAAGATTGCGTAATATCATCACATCAACCATAATACCAAAAACTGTCATAAGGCAGTGTTCCACCAAACGACAATTTTGTAAATGGACGATCTTTCTATTAATCGCCAGCAGCGGGTTTGGCGAATGTCGTTTGCTGGGGACGGGCAATGGTCGGAATCGCCGCTTCTTCTTCGCTTATCATATTTTCTGAAAGCAGCACACGCTTAAATGCCGCAATTGCCACTTCGATCATGTCATGATCGGGTTGGCGAGTTGTCAGATGTTGCAGTGCCAGATTAGGCTTGACGATAAAGCGCACCCAGGGTTTTTCGATATTACGCGCCGTCCAGCGCAGCAACTCATACGCAATTCCGGCGATAACGGGAATCAGGATCACCCGCGATAAAATCAGTAGCAAAAAGGGCGGACGACCCAACAGCGAGAACACGAAGACACTCACGAACACCACTGTCAGCAAAAAGGCTGTTCCGCAGCGGGGATGCTCAATCGGATATTGCGAGACGATTTCGGGAGTAAGTTCCGCGCCTGCCTCATAAGCATTGATCGTCTTATGTTCCGCACCATGATAGCCAAACAACCGCTTTACATCTTCGAGCCGACCAATCAACCAGATATAAGCAATTAACATCGAGAGTTGGATAACGCCTTCAATCAAATTGATGAGAATTGGCCCCGCGCTAAATTGGGTGCGTGTCTCGGCTGTTGATGAAGCTTCGCTCCCCGCAGAACTCGTACCCTCAATGCCCGTTACCTCAGCCGGAACTTCCACGATGTAGGAGTTGCTCAGGTTCAAAAGATCACCAATGCCTGTCGCGGCAGCAGTCGGAAACAGAAAGAAGATCCCGACACCAATCAACAGTGAAAAGGCTACCGTCGCAAAGCCAACGGGACCGTTAAAGTTAATTTCTTCTTCTTCGCCGAGCGCCACATCCGCCGACCACATCAGCGCCCGTGTGCCGAGTCCGAGTGCATCCCACAAGCCAACAATCCCACGCACAAACGGTGTTTTGGCAATCCGTCCGCGATAGAGTGTTTTATTCAACGGCTGCTCATGGACGATGATCTTGCCTTCGGGGTCGCGTGAGGCGATGGCGGCGATATTTGCCCCACGCATCATCACGCCTTCGATCACGGCTTGTCCGCCGTAGGAAAATTTGATTTCGTTTTTCGGTACGTTATAGACCGAATAATTGCCGTTCTCACTCATAATGCAAATTTGCTCCCTCTTCAAAGAGAAGTCATCTTACACCTACTCAAACACCAATTCAATCCGTGTGTCATTCTCGATTTGGTTGACGCTAGTTTCACCATCCATTTGCACAAAGATAGACACATTACCCCCAACCGCGCAGCCATCATCAGAGTCACAACTTGCGCCGGGTAAAGTCAGCCGATAAACGCCGTTTTCAGGCCGGATAATCGTGCTATTGGCGACTTGGTCAAGCAGGTAGGCTTTATCGCCTGTCGCGTTAATCTCGATTTGTGCTGTTTCGGCAGTTCTTGACCATGCGACAAATGTCTGCTGCTCGTTGGCTTGTTCTAGTTTGATAATGCTGATTGTATCCGACTGCGCGAGTATAGCCCGTTCCACGCCAGAAAAATGATTGATCACAGTTTGCCAAGCATAAAAGGCTGGGCGCGGTGGAATCTCTGGATAGCGTGGGTTCAGTAGCCCGAAGGATTCGCCGCCTGCTGGTAAAAGTTGATCGTAGAGTTTGTAAGCGGCGATACGCTCGGCTCCGGCAGCTAGCCCTAATGCCGCCGCTTGTACCAAAAATGCCGCCTGCTGATCGAGCGAAATCTGATACTGTGGACGGACGACAGGCCAATTCGGGTCAAGATTCGGGCTGGCGTTGGTTTCATTAATCCAAATGGCTTTATCTGTAAAGCCATACTGGTCGAGTAAATCTCGATAGCGACGGATGATCTCATAAACAGTGTCGGTACGGAAGTAAATATGGAGGCTCAACACGTCAAAATAGTAAGTATTTTCAGCGCCTTCGGGATCATTCCACAGCAGTTCTAGCAGTTGATCGGTATACAGCCGTCGTCCAGAATTGGCATCATGCCAATAAGTCGTCCCTGCGAGATGAATCATCGCCGTTGGATTAGCTTGTTTGGCTGCCAGATAAGCCACTTTGACCATCTGAGCGTAATCGGCTACTGTTCCCTCAAATTCGTAGCCGTATGTGCCTTCTTGGATATCGGGTTCGTTGTAGATTATAAAGCGATACACACCTCGGCTGGTGTAATAAGCTGCTGCCATCCGCATAAAATTTGCCCATATATTGGCGGGGTCATCAATCGGTAAATAGAGGCCGCGCGGAATACCGATTCCTGGTGTGCCGTCGGTTGCCCATGCGGGCGTATTTTTGATGACGGCAACGATCTCACGATCACAGGCGGTAGCAGCCCGCAGCCACTCGTCCGGGATATTGAGGAAGCCCGTCCACGAGTCTGTATCTTCAGGTTGATGCGCCGCCCAATCGAAAATCAAGCGTTCCCAACCCGGATGCAGATCGCAGGTCAAATCGGGATACCACATGCCCTCAACGATGCCAAAGCGATTTACATTTGCGGCGGGAGATGCAGCCTGTGATTGTGTCTTGATGGAAAACGAGAGACTCCACACAGCCAAAAACAATAAAATACTGAGACACACTGACTTTGATAAATATTTCACGGGTTTAATGATAAGCCCACCTCTTGAAAAGCTGATGGCTGAAAGCTGAATGCTCGTGCCTAATCGCTCGTACCTGCTGGATGAATATCCTGCACATTAGCTTGGAGGGTCTGCCGTCCATTCCATTCGTTGATCTCTAACTGAAACGCAATGTCAATGCAATCCGGCATGTGATCCGCCCATTCACCGAGTCCAAAGGCAATCGCATCCAACGGTGGATAACCGGATTTTGAGACGCGCAGCTTGAGATGTCGGGCATCTTTGCCGACTGTGCGTGATTCTTCCACAATAACATCTCTTAGGGCGAAAACGGGAACAGGATTTGAATTTCCGCATGGCTCTAATAGGTGTAATTCTTTGACGAGATGAGCACTGAGATCACGCATTTGCACTTCCGCGTCAATGTCGAGGGTAGGGATTAATGTTTGACCTTGTAAAGTTTGCTGAGCGATACCCATTAAGCGCTCACGGAGCGCAGGGATATTTTCGTTAACCACCGTAAAACCTGCTGCCAACGCATGTCCGCCATGCCGCACGAGTAGATCAGCACATTGATCGAGTGCATTGGTGATGTCGAACTGCGGAATGCTGCGGCAAGAAGCGCGACTTTCGGTTTCGCCCTCTTCCATGATGACCGCTGGGCGGAAATATTCCTCGGTTAAACGTCCCGCCACCAAGCCGACAATCCCTGGCTCGAAGCTGGAATCTGAGGCAAATATCATCGGTAGTGAAGGGTCATGTTCGGTTTCCAGCCGCAGTTTGATTGTTTCTTGGGCGGCGCGGGTGATGTCTTGCCGTTTAATGTTGAGCGCCTGTAATTTTTCGGCATATTCCTGCGCGATTTCCGGCGTATTCGCTGCCAGTAACTCGTAAGCCACCATCGCATTATCTAGCCTTCCGGCGGCATTGATGCGCGGTCCCAACGTGAAGCCAATCGTTTGGGCAGTTGCGCTGCCGGGCTGTACCCCTGCGACTTCCAGCAGCGCCCGTAAGCCCATGCGTTTCGACTGATTAAGGATCGCCAACCCGCGGCGCACGAGCAAGCGATTTTCCAGCCGATTCAACGGCATTAAATCGGCCACAGTCCCAATCGCCACCAAATCGAGCAAGTCCTCGGCGCGAAGATAACCGTTCCCATTTTTGCTGCGGGGTGTGTTGGCCTGATGTACCTTAAATAGGGTTTGGGCAAGTAGATAGGCCACGCCTACACCCGCCAGCATTAATGGGTTATCTTCATCCTGTTTCGGATTGATGACGGCGTAGGCTTCTTGCCGCAGTAATTCAATATCAGAGCCAATCGAGTGATGATCGGTGACGATAATATCCAATCCAGCGGCTTTGCCTTCTTTAACTTCTTCGAGTGAGCGAATGCCGCAGTCCACCGTAATCACTAAACGAATGCCTTGCTTGGCTAACTCACGCAAGGCAGGTGTATTCAAACCATAACCTTCATCGATTCGATGCGGGATATATGGGCGGACATTCGCCCCCAACATTTTCAGGGCTTGGGTAAGGAGGGTCGTTGAGGTTACGCCGTCCGCGTCGAAATCGCCATAAACCGCGATTCGTTCTCCTTGTCGAATGGCATATCGAATGCGCCCTACCGCTTTATCGAGATGTTTTTTGTTGATGCTCTTGGGTAAAAAAGCAATATTTTGATCGTCATTAGCGTAAATAAAACGATGCGCTTCATTCGGGTCTTCAAACCCGCGTTTAACCATCACCTGCGCCAATATCGGGCTTAACCCTCGATAGCGCCGGAGAAAATCAGTAGGAGAAGCGGTGGGCATAATCCACCGTTTAGCGAGTGTAGACACCATTAAAAACAAACCTTACTCTAACAAGGAAATGAAATACTACCATGCCGCTTAAGTGAACACAAATTGCAAAAGTGGTTAGTGATTAGTCCTTAGTTTTTAGTAGAATAGGAGATGAACAATCCGACGGTTAAGTTTATCGCCTAAACCAATACCCAAAAACCAAAGACTGGAAATGCCTGATGACAAAAATTGTCTTTATGGGTACACCCGATTTTTCTGTGCCTACGCTGCAAGCGCTCATCAAATATCATGAGGTGATCGGTGTGGTTACGCAGCCGGATCGTCCCGCGGGACGCGGCAATCAGGTGCAGATATCGCCCATTAAACGGCTTGCGGTAGAACACAGTATTCCGGTTTTTCAACCTGAGAAACTGCGAAGGGCGGAAGCGATTGATGCACTGAAACAGTGGCAGCCTGATGTCTATGTTGTCGCTGCTTTCGGGCAGATTTTGCCGCAAGCTGTACTCGATATTCCGCCGTTTGGCTCGATCAATGTCCATGCCTCGCTTCTTCCCCGTTGGCGCGGTGCTGCACCGATTCATGCTGCGATTCTGGCGGGGGATGAGCAGACGGGGATCACCATCATGAAGATGGACGCAGGGCTGGATACGGGGCCGATGCTTTCACAAGGCAAATTAGAAATTATGCCCGATGAAACGGGAGAGTCTTTGCACGATAAGTTGGCGCAGCTTGGCGCGGATTTATTGCTTAATACACTGGCAGGGTATCTGTCTGGGGCGATTCCGCCACATGCACAGCCCGATTTCGGGGTGACTTACGCGCCGCAAATTAGTAAAGAAGATGGGCGAATCGACTGGTCACAAAGCGCGTGGGAAATCGAGCGTAAAGTGCGGGCTTTTACGCCCTGGCCTGGAACTTTTACAATATGGGATGGGCAGCAGCTCAAGCTTCTCAGCGGCACCCCCGACGATAATGCGCCGACGCAGGCATTTTCTTGGTTCAGGGAAGATCGTGCTGAGCGTTATATGAATACGCCGCCGGGGACTGTTCTAGAGCGCGATGGTCGTGCCGAAATTGTGACGAATGATGGCGTGTTTTGCCCCACCGTCGTCCAACTTGCAGGCAAAAAAGCCGTCTCTATTCATGATTTCCTGAATGGGCATCCAAGCTTCATCGGGGCGAACCTCGAATGACGATGGCGCTTATCACCGATTTGGACGAAGTGCGTCGTTTGGCGAATGAGCGATTTGATGAATTCGATGTCTTGCGTTATCAGCTTCAATTTGATGATGCGATTGATGACGTAAAACTTGATGCTTGGGTCGAAGTGGTTGCCGCGCCGATTGTCGCTTCTGTCGATTGTAAACAGTGTGGCAACTGCTGTCGGGCGTTGACGGTTGGTTTGACCAGTGACGATGCCGGGCGGTTAGCCGCCCATATTGGCTGTTCAGTGAATCAATTGAGTGCAGATTACATCGAGCGCGATGTTGAAGAGGAGTGGGGCATCTTTAAACAGCGTCCGTGTGCGTTCTTAAAAGGTAAATTATGCTCGGTTTATGAACATCGCCCCGAAGTATGTCGCCAGTATCCGCAATTCACACCGGACTTTCGTTGGACGCTTGAGCAAATGAACGATGGTGCGGCGCTGTGTCCCATTATTTACAATGTTCTGAGCCAAATCTTGGAGCGAGAACGTGAGATTTATGCACTCTAAACGAAAAATGACGTACTCTTGAGTACGCCATTCTTAGAGTTCAAAAAGAGATCAGATTACGCTTTTTGGTACCCTAACAAGTTCACGACATCTCGTACAGCGTTAGCGCTGACTTCGAGCATGGCTTTTTCTTCGTCGTTTAAGTCCATCTCGATGACTTTTTCCACACCACCAGCACCCAAAACTGCCGGAACACCGATGTAGAGGCCGTCATATCCATATTGTCCCTTTAACAGGACGGCAGAGGGGATGACGCGCTTTTGATCTTTCAAAATGGCTTCGACCATTTCTACTGTACCCGCAGCAGGTGCATACCACGCGCTTACGCCGATGAGTTTGACGATTTCGCCGCCGCCATTACGGGTGCGCTGAATGATGGCTTGCAGTTTATCTTCGGCGATGAGTTCACGGACGGGGATGCCACCGACAGACGTATGACGGGGCAGCGGCACCATTGTGTCGCCATGCCCACCGAGTACCATGCCGTGAATATCACGGACGCTGACGTTCAGTTCTTCCGCCAAGAAAGCCTTGTAACGGGCGGTATCCAATGCACCTGCCTGTCCAATCACGCGCTCGGAAGGGAATTTACTTTCTTCCAAAACGACATGGCACATCGCATCTAACGGGTTCGAGACAATAATCAAAATTGCGTTGGGGGAATATTTGGCAACTTCACGTGCCACACTGCCGACGATTTCTTGATTGGTTTTCACCAAGGCATCCCGGCTGGTATATTCGCCCGTAATTGGGTCTTTTTTACGCGGAACACCTGCTGTTATTACGACGACATCCGAATTGGCGGTATCTTCGTAGCTCGTGCCGCCGATTAACTTGACATCAACCCCTAAAACGGGTGTCGCTTCAAACAAATCGAGCGCTTTACCCTTTGCCACGCCGTCTACAATATCGACCAATACGACATCCGCAATCTCTCTAGCGGCAATCCAAGTCGCGCATGTTGCGCCGACATTGCCTGCGCCGACTACGGTTACTTTTTTACGTCCCATCTTGTTTTGTCTCCGATTCTAAAAGATGCAAAATAAAAGGCAGAGACGTATCTTACCCAATCTCTGCCCGATTTTCCTTAGTGGGTTGTGAGGACAAACACGTCAGTTGCCCTCACTGATTTGTCGTTATTTGGGTCCGCCGGAGAGAATATCGGACGAGGCTTGATCGGCGAACTGCTCAAAATTCTTCTTGAACATGCCGGCTAAGGCTGCCGCTTTTTCGTCATAAGCGGCTTTGTCCGTCCAGGCATTGCGCGGGTTGAGGATTTCAGCAGGCACACCTGGTACGGTTGTCGGGATCATCAACCCAAAGAATGGGTCTTCGGCGTATTGGACATCATCCAATTCGCCATTTAGAACAGCATTGACGATGCGGCGGGTGTGTTCAATCGAGATGCGCTTCCCTACACCATAGGCGCCACCACTCCAACCAGTGTTGATGAGCCAGGCGGCTGAACCGTGTTTTTGAATCTTCTCGGAAAGCAGTTCAGCATAGACCGTCGGATGCAGCGGCATAAAGGCTTCGCCAAAGCATGGGCTGAAGGTCGCCTGCGGTTCGGTGATGCCGCGCTCGGTACCCGCGATTTTCGCTGTGTAACCGCTGATAAAATGATACATAGCTTGCTCAGGTGACAATTTCGAGACTGGCGGCAGCACACCAAAAGCATCCGCTGTCAGTAAGATAACATCTTTAGGATGTCCGCCTTGTCCGGTGCTGCTGGCATTCGGGATAAAGTGGATCGGATAGGCGCAGCGCGTGTTTTCTGTGTATTCTTTGCTGTCGAAATCTGGCGCACGAAATTCATTCAACGGCACATTTTCTAAAATCGTGCCGAACATTTTGGTCGTGGCATAGATTTCCGGCTCACGCTCGGCGCTCAAATTGATCGTCTTGGCGTAGCAACCGCCCTCGAAGTTGAAAACGCCGGTATCGCTCCAACCGTGTTCGTCGTCACCAATCAAGGTGCGTGATGCGTCCGCGCTGAGGGTGGTCTTGCCCGTTCCGCTAAGGCCGAAGAAAATAGCGGTGCTGCCATCTTTGCCCATGTTGGCGGAGCAGTGCATCGCCATGACGCGGCGCAGCGGCAGATAATAATTCAGGACGGTGAAGATGCCTTTTTTGATCTCACCCGAATAAAGCGTCCCGCCGATTAAGATCATCCGTTTTTCCAGATGGACGACGATAAATGTGCCGCTGCGTGTGCCGTCTGTGTCGGGATCAGCGATTAGGCTGGGGGCGGCCAGAATTGTGAATTCCGGTTCATGGTCGGTGAGTTCCTCCGGGGTAGGGCGCAAGAACATATTCCACGCGAATAAGCCGTGATAGGCTGCTTCCGTGACGAGCCGTACCGGAAGGCGATAGGTGGGGTCAGCTCCAGCGAAAGCATCTACAACATATAAATGGCGTTGATCCTTTAAATGATCGAGAACGCGCTTGTGCAGATGGTCAAAAGTGGCTTCATCGGTTTTCTTATTGATGTCGTTCCACCAAATATGATTGGCGGACATCGGCTCATCGACGAAAAATTTGTCTTTGGGGCTGCGTCCCGTATATTGACCCGTTAAGACTCTGAGCGCACCATCTTGGGTCATGATTGCTTCATCATTGCGAATGGCATGTTCGTAAAGTTCGGAAGGTTGTAGATTCCAATGGACGTGTAGCCCACTTGAGTTTCTGATATTTAGCCCAACAGCTTCTAGGCCAATTTTGCTGTGTGCATGTGCTTTGGCATACATTTCGTTTTCGGACTCCTCGGTCACAGGTTGATAATCAATCATGGTTTTGTGTTTCCTGATCTGTCTCAACCTCGTTTTTAGGAACATTGGTTAAAACACTCAACTCCGAGTGTATGCGAAAGGACGGACTTGGCCTACTGAACTTTGCCTGAATTAATTGGTGATGAATGTCACATACGAAAATTTGTTTGTGCATATTGACTAATTATTCTCCGTTATTTTTAGGCATTTTACCATAAAAATTGAAAATGACCCAGAAAAATCGTAAATTTTTTCATAAAGTCTGTAGGCTTGACTTGCCCCCCTTAACAAGGCAAAATCATGAGATGTCGTTTTCTTTTTTCTTAACACAAGGAGCATAAGCTCTGTGACACACGATACTGGACAAAATTCACTCACATTGGGTCTCTCGATGATTTGTGGGCTGGGCGTTACACTCATGATTATCGCGTTAGGAATTGGTGTGATTGGTGCAGATGTTACCAGCAGCACGATTGGGCTATTGTTCATCGGTGGCTTGTCGTTGTTTGTGGTGGGCGCGATTGCTTGGGGCGGCGTGGTGCAGCCTTGGGCGCATTTTGATGACATTAACCAGCCAGCGGTGGATGAATTTCATGGGCATGATGAACACGGGCATGACGAAACTGCTATCGTAGTGTATGAATCCGCCACGCCCGCGCATCATTAAATGACGGGTAGCGCTTAATGTCGCATAACCGCATTCCAGAACGTATTCCACTAGGAGATGTAATTTCTGGGGCTTGGGCGCGGCTTGATGGAGGGGATGTTTTCATTTCTCCGTCCGATACAGTATCCGATGTGGAAATCATGGCATCAGGCGAGTTCCTTGTTCGCTATGCGCTGGTTTATCTTGGAAAGCCCCATCTGGCAATTGTGCCGGGTTTGGTTGCTTTGGATTATGGTGATATGCTGGTTGGGGAAGAAGCTTGGAACTTTATCCTCAAAAAAAGTAATCTCTATCCTCGTGCGGATGTTCTCGGCTACCGCAACGATGGTGTAGATGATATGATTTCCATTAAATGGCTGGATTTAGTGCTGCCAGTGCGCGTGTTGTTATATCAGGATGCGACGTCAACAATTCCGCTGGCGACTTTAACGGCTTTCATTTCTTCCCGCGCAGACCTTCCTCCCCGTCTGCTAGATTATTTGCCCCGATATACTACTATAGATAACTGGCGCAGCCAAAGGGAATAACACTGATGAGCAATAATGATCTGGATGATATTTTCCAAGAAGATTGGTCGGAAGATCATCGTTCCGGCGTAATTGCCGTTGTGGGGCGGCCTAATGTGGGCAAATCCACCCTGATTAACCGCATCCTTGGGCAAAAAATTGCCATCGTCACGGATAAGCCACAGACGACACGTAAGCAGCAGCTTGGTATCTACACTGAAGAGAAGGGGCAAATCCTCTTTATCGACACACCCGGCCTGCATAAGCCGCATCATAAACTCGGTGAATTTATGGTTGAAGCGGCGGAACATGCCATTAAAGATGCCGACCTAATTTTATGGGTGCTTGACGCTTCTATGCCACTACAGGAAGGCGATAAACATATCGCTGAGACTTTAGAGCGTCTGCATGGAGAAAATCCGGTTGTGCTTGCCTTGAATAAATCCGATGTGGTCACGCCAAATCTGGATGACAATGCACATTTGGCTCTGATCAATCATATCAACGCGCCGCATGTGAGTGGATTGCAGGGGACAGGTGTTCCCGAACTGACCCAATATTTGCTCGAACAATTGCCACATGGTCCGCGCTATTATCCTGCCGATCAGGTCAGTGAAGTGAATATGCGCTTTATCGCGGCGGAAGTCATCCGAGAGAAAATCATCCTGAATACCGAACAGGAAGTCCCCCATGCTGTTGCGATTGAGATTGACGAATACAAAGAACGCGCTGATGGCGTGGTTTATATTAGCGCCATCATCCATGTTGAGCGCGACTCGCAAAAGGGGATTATCATCGGTAAGAGCGGCGAGATGATAAAAACGCTCGGTTCGGAAGCTCGTGCTGAATTGGAGTCGATGTTGGAGACCCGTGTATTCCTCGATTTGCACGTTAAATTACTGAAAAATTGGCGCAGCGATCCTGATCTGATGAAACGGTTGGGCTACCGTCAACCGAGGAGCGAAAAACGCACAGATGGGCGCTAATACTATGCTTGCAACTTCTCATAGACTTCTCTAAAATTTTGTGCGGTTTGTTGAATCGAAAATTTCTCATGTGCGAGCGTATAAGCGGATTTTGCTAAAGCCGCACGGCGTTCTGGCTGTCCAAGTAAATACCGAATTTCGGTTGCTAATGCGGCATCATCCCCCACAGGCACACTGACACCTAATTCAGGGGAATCCGGCACAATACCGACTGCTGTACTGACAGTAGGAATGCCGCAAGCCGCTGCTTCCAACGTAACCATGCCCAAACCTTCATGCCTCGACGTTAAGACGTGGAGTGCCGCCCTCTGATAAAAAGAAGGCATGGCTAAATGAGGGATGTTCCCCACGAAATTCACTTTTTTGCTGATTCCCAATTCTACTGCCAGTGCCATTAATTTTTCCCGTTCCGGTCCCTCGCCCACAATATCGAGCGTCACATTGTCCAAATGGGCGATGGCTCGCAGTAAGGTGGCTTGATCTTTAACACTCACTAATGAGGCCGCATGAATTAGATGATTCGGCGCAATGGGTACTTTAGAAGGCACAAAAACATCGGCATCTACGCCAAGAGGAATGATACGTACTGCTTCTTCCGAAATATGATACCCCGCTTGGGCGATGAGTCCCTTAGCATAGGAGCAGGCCGCAATCACCCGATCTGCGCCATAGAGGGCTTGCCCAACCGTCCAGCGGCTAAAAGCACTTCGCTGCAAGCCATAATCAAGTTCATTAAATCCGACGAGTTCCCCACCTGCGATAGAGACGATCACCGGAATATTCAGTAACCGTCCCGCCCACGCGGCAATCAATCCGGTTTCGTCCGCCCACATTGAATGCAACACATCAAATGGTTTTTCCTTATGCAGCCGCCGAATGAGGTGTATAGCTTCCCACCATAACGCCAAGCGCCCCCAACCGCGCACCCATGCCCCCACGCCAATCGAATAGACCGTCGCGCCGTAAACGGAATAACAATCGCGGCGGTGGGGATAGCGCAGCGCAATTACACGCACCTCATCATGCCTCGCCATCTCGCGCACGAGGTTTTGCTGAACGGGAATCGCCCAATCGTCTTCGTCGCTGCTAAATCCGGGGAGTAAAATGCCAATATTCATCGGTTAACCCGAAATAAAGTGTAATTTCCCAAACGTCCCATTTCCACCAACCCGCGCTCATCACGCAGCCAGTGATAAGCGATTTGAGGTTCGCGCCCTGCCCACTGATTTTCAATATTCCAGACATTAAGCAGTAGATAATCTTCTTCAACGCGCTGCCATTTTTCTGCGAGTGAAGCGGGGGTCTCGTAGTAAATCTCGTAGACATCAAGCGAGGTGTAATGCTGGAGGGTGAGGGTCAATCCAAATGTGTACAAAATTTCTTCGGCGGGAACAATTTCGGTTGCCCATGCTGCCACTGCTTTATCGCGCTGATGGACGGTGACAAAGTTCGAGACGATATTTTGGCTTGTTATGAACATCTGCCCGACCCCAAATATTACTATCACCGATAAACCCACCGCTACAGTTCGCTGTAAAATCCGCTTTTTTAATGGGCGAAAATGCTGCGTCCATGTCACCAGCCCATCTATTCCTGAACCTATAAAGAACGCAATCGCTGGGACGAAAATCATCGGAAATCTAATATTTTGATACGGAATCCCTGCCAAAAAGATGAAGGGCAGCGCGACCCAACCGAGCAACATCACCAATGCCATCCAGCGGCGCTTTTTGAGACTCCATAACAAGCCTAAGAAAATAAACGGAATAAAAATCGGCGCGACATAGTAAGGATCATAAAATGGCTGGGCATAAAAAAGCGCGTTGGGGTTTTCATAAGTAAAATTGCCATCGATATTAGTGAATTGATGCTTGCCAAAATTGACGCTTGACCAGCCTTCGACCCATGCGTGATTCAACACGGGGAAGGGGCTGCTGCGGCTGTAAAAGGCTTGTGGCATAAGAATTATCAAGGCTGCGGTGGCAGTAAGTAGGCTTTCTTTCCAACGAATGCGTTTGCGCCAATAGATTAATACGGTTAACGCCCAAGGCAGCGCCAAAATCAGATAGAGCCAGCGTGAAATTCCGGCTAAAGCTAAGGCAAAGGCTGACAGCATCAACCAACTTGATCTCCCGCCACGTAGATAAAGCCACAACATGACCGCGCTTAAAGTCGCGCCAAATAAGGAGGGAATATCTGCCATAAGGACGATGCTTGATTGAACTGCCTGCCCACAAAAGGCCATTACCAAGCCAGCGACAAATGCCCCTGCTGGTTTTCCGCTCATTTGTCGTGCGAGTAGATAAATCAGCGGCGCGAGTGCTGCGCCCATCAAGATACTGAGTGCTTGCCCAACTCGTGCATCTACCCCAAACACGCCCATGCCGAGTGTTAATAAAGCGGGATAGCCTAAAGGCCAGAAAAATTCCCCAGTCGCGTCGCCATTCAGTACATCCGCCGCGAAATTGTAATACGCATACGCATCTTGCCCATAAAGGCCATCAAAGCTGCTGGGGGCGATTATGCTAACCCGCAATAAGATGCTGATGACTAAAACGATCAACCCCAATGAGAAATCAAGCCGCTTTTGCATCTTGGGTCTCACAAAAACCGGATGAAACACGGATCATACGGAAGATGACATTTTCGTAGTGACCGGCGCATAAACCTCGCGTGATTCAATCACATAGTACGCCAATATCCCCCATTGGACGATTGCGCTGGCGAGCATTGCACCGACAGCACCTAGCCTTGGCAGCAGCACGAAATTGAGCGCTAGGTTAATCCCAGCTCCGCCTAAAGATGCCCTCAAGACGATACCTGTCCGATTGAGTTTGTAAAAGCGATAAACCAGCGGCACATAGCCATAAATCGGCAGGACGAATGCCCCACCAAACAAGAAATAATCGGCTGAGTAACGAATGCCATAGACCACCCATAGCAATCCATAGGCCGCGCTAAGGGCGGGGATGATTATTACTGCGCCGAGCGTAAACAACTGTATGGAAATCTTGGCAATTGCGTCATCGCTCAAGCGATAAATCCCTTTCGTATAGGGCGCGATGATAAAGGCCGAGATTGCCTGCACATAAAGCATGAGGTTGATAAAAACTTGATAGTGGCCTACTTCTGTCTGGGGTAAGAAATAGCTGACGGCATATAAATCAATGCGCGAAGCTAATAATCCACTAAAACCCAACAAGAAAAATGACGCTGCCCACTTGAAATAATGCAGATTAACACTGGGAGCTAAATGATGGGTTAAGTCCCGATAATGCCAACGATACACACCCGCTTCAACCACTGCCGAAAGCGTAAATACTAGAATTAACCCATCAACATTGAGCGACTCATTAACCAAAATGAGGTAAAACGCCACGCTGAAGGCCATCACTGCTTTCAAGAGCGTGGCGAAGACAAAATCACGACGAAAAAGGATGATGACCTCATAAGATTGTGCGATGACCAAGACTAATCCCCATAATGCGACAAGCACCGTTTGTTTGAGCGAATACCCGAAAAAGACCAGCAATAAACATAGCCCTACTGCCAATAGTAAGCGGGTAAACAGGCTCATTTGCCACTGCTGCGCGATTTGATCGGGGTGGCGGCTAAACTCCCGCAGGAGATACTCTTTATTACCCCAAGAAGCCAAATGAGCGCCGAACTGTATGACGATCATCACACCGACAAATCCGCCCCATAATTCAGGTGATGCCAACCGGATGACGAGCGCGGAATGCATGATGCCAAAAATCGGCGCGAGTAGGTTGTTGAGTGAATTTTGGGCGACGGTCAACACCCGTCGGAACGTTTTGCGCTGCATAAAAATAGTCGAAGTCGTGCCTTTTGCTTATTGTGCCATTATGATAACACCATCGTTCTGAAGTTGCCGAAGGCCGATTATGTTTTCCTCCCCCCAGTATTATGATTTATTGGATAAATTTGCTGAACCGGGCTGCGCGATATGTAAGCTTCTCCAGCGCGACGCGGCACGTTATATTGACTCTCTGTTGTATGAATATGTGAATGATGTCGCTACACAGCGTCATTATCGGGCGGCACGTGGGCTGTGTAACGTGCATAGCTGGCAAATGCAGCAGTCTAAAGGGAGTGTGCTTAATATAGCGATTCTGTCCAGCCAAGCCTTAGACGAAATCGAAACTTTAGAAGCCGGCCCAATGCGCGGGGGATTGAATTTGCGACGGAACAAATCCTCGTTGGCGGATGCCCTCCAACCAACAGCCCCCTGCCCGGCCTGTACACGCCTTAATGAAGCTGAAGCGATGATTGTGGACTGTCTCGGCAAAAATTTGGATGAACCGCGTTTGCAAACCGCATTCCGCGACTCGGCTGGCTTGTGCTTGCACCATGTCCGGCTTGTGCTGCGCTATTTGGATAAGCCCGCCCAAGCTGAAACCTTTATCGCTATTCAACGCGATACTTGGGCGCGTTTACAAGCGGAATTGCAGGAATTTATACGTAAAGCCGATGCGAACTTCACTGGGGAAGGTTTTGGCACTGAAGCGGATAGCTGGCAGCGGGCGATCAGTGCCTTAGCCGGAGAACCCGGTGTTTTCGGTTTGCGCCGTTAATTCAGCGATAATAGCGCCATATTGCGATCAGCCGCGTTCATGAACAAAATATGTTGCCCATCTATCGAAACGTCCCAATCCCCGTTCATAATGGTAAATGGGAGTGTTTCGGGCGTAATGAGGATGCGATTTTCACCTGTCGAGAGGTGATAATATCCTAATGTATGATAGGCGCTGTTCACATCCAGCGGCAGATAATACACGCTTTCCGCGTCACGCCAGCGCCACCCACCGAACCAAGGAAGCTGTTGCGGTACTGCCCCGGAAACGGTTTCCATCGTCCATATGCCGTTTATGGCTGCGTCTTCTTGCCATGTCAACATGAACATCAGTCGTCTGCCGCCGGGCGCAACACTCATCCCGCGCAGATTGCGCCATGTACCTAGTTCAAAGCGAGTGCTATCGCGGGTATTGAACACTGAATATGTCACCAAGCGCCTTTCACCCGGTACGCTAATCAACAACCGATCTGCATCCAACCAGATGGCAGAAGCGCCGGGTTCGCTCACGATCTGTTGGGCGTTTGTGCCTTCGAGGTTACTAATCCAGACGGATGAAGGTGGCGCGGATTGTCCGGGAATACTGCTGCCGCCGCGCACTGTCCAGACGAGTTTGCTGTTATCTGCGCTTACGGCGGGTGTCATCCTTTGTGTAATGATGGCGACCTCACCCGCATCGCTCAAAC
>Ga0163154_10000386_pt1 | contig 66730 bp, 53 predicted proteins | sample OliLakLV19MP9P1_FD_148649 | JGI IMG/M metagenome (GOLD analysis project Ga0163154, IMG submission 148649) | Freshwater microbial mat bacterial communities from Lake Vanda, McMurdo Dry Valleys, Antarctica - Oligotrophic Lake LV.19.MP9.P1 | ecosystem: Environmental > Aquatic > Freshwater > Lake >... | reverse complement strand
CCGTATCACCACCCTCGCTTGCCCCCGAGCCGCGCGCCCCAGCACCGCACTGAGCTCCTGATAACTTGCGGGCCTTTCCCGGTCCCCCGGCTTCACACCCATCCCCCACTCCGCACCTTCCGCGCCATCACCAAGTCCGCCGCATCCCCCTCCGAACTCTCCCCCACCAACGCCTTCCCCGGATTGCACACTCCCTCGGGATCGAACACGCGCCGCACGGCGTCCATCTGCTCCAGATCGTCCGCGCTGAAGACCAACGGCAAGAGCGCGCGCTTCTCCAATCCGACCCCGTGCTCTCCGGTCAAGGCGCCGCCGAACTCCACGCACATCGTGAGGATCTCCACCCCCGCCTGATGCACGCGATGCCGTTCGCCCTCGTCGTCGGGATCGAAGAGCAAGAGCGGGTGGAGATTGCCGTCACCGGCGTGACAGACGTTGGCGACGCGCAGTCCCAGACGTTCGCAGATCGCGCCGATGCGCCGGATCGCCTCGGGCACGCGCGAACGAGGAACGACGCCGTCGTGCGTGTAGTACGCCTTGGCGATCTTCCCCACTGCACCTAGCGCCTGCTTCCTTCCCTTCCAGAGTCGCGCGCGGGTCGCCTCGTCGGCCGCGAGTTCGACGCGCACGGCCCCTCGCGCCAAGCAGAGCGACTCGATGCGAGCCGCGTCATCGATCACCGCTTGCGGAGTCCCCTCGACTTCGATCAAGAGCACCGCCTCTGCCTCGCGCGGATAGCCGACGCGCAGATGCGCCTCCACGGCTTGGATGCCCGCTCGATCGATCAGCTCGAGCGCCGCCGGAACGATTCCAGCGGCGATGATCGCGGTGACCGAATGGCACGCCGCGTCGAGCGAATCATAGACAGCGAGCAGCGTCCGCACCGCCGGCGGCGCCGCGATCAATCGCACGGTGATCTCCGTCACGATGCCGAACGTCCCTTCGGAGCCGACAAACAAGCTGGTCAGATCGAGCCCCAAGCCCGAGCCCGCGCGCGATCCGGTGCGCAGAAGCGTCCCGTCCGGCAACACCACTTCGAGCCCGAGCACGTGATTGCTCGTCACTCCGTAGCGGAGCGTGTGCGGCCCGCCCGAGTTCTCGGCCACATTGCCGCCGAGCGTGCACGCGCCTTGGCTGGAGGGATCGGGCGCGTAGCGCAAACCGTGCGCCGCGGCGGCTCGCCCGAGTTGCGCGTTGACCACGCCCGGTTGCACCACTGCCACGCGGTTCTCCGCGTCGAGCTCCAAGATGCGGTTCATGCGCGAGAAGCCGAGCATCACTCCGCCGTTCGCCACCGCGCCGCCGCTCAATCCGGTGCCGGCGCCTCTCGCGACGAACGGTACGCCATGTCGCGCACAGAGCCGCACGCACTCCTGCACTTCGGCCGTCGTCTCGGGCAAGACGACGATCTCGGGCAGCCCCCGTGCGAGCGTGTGACCGTCGCACTCGTAGACGAGACGCTCGGGCAGCGACGTGATGACGCGCTCCGGAGGAAAGTGACTCGCGAGCTCCGCGAGGAACGAGGGCTCGGCCGTCGACATCGCGACCGCGGCCGTTCAGTTCGAGGCGGCGGCCAGGACCTGCTCGACGGCGCGCACGGCGTCATCCGGTCCACCGCTGCTCGATCCACGATGCCCCTCGTCGCGCAGCACTTCGGCGAACGCCTGCACGAAGCGCACAAGCTTCGCGGGTTCGCTCGATCCGCCCATCAAGCCGACGCGCCAGACCTGCCCGCGCCACGGCCCGAGTCCCGCACCGATCTCGATGTCGTGCGCTTCACGCAGCGCGATCCGCACCCTCGCCTCGTCGACCCCGTCCGGCACACGCACCGCATGCAGCGTCGGCAACTGATGTTCGACCACACTCGCGAGAGAGAGTCCCAACAGATCGAACGCGGCCACGAGTGCGCGATGGTGCAGCCGGTGTCGGGCCCACCGCGCCTCCAGCCCTTCTGCGAGGACGAGATCGAGCGCCGTCTCCAGCGCATAGAACAGCGACGCCGGCGCCGTGTGGTGGTAGACCCGCTCGCCGCTCCAGTACTTCGCGAGCAGCGCCAGATCGAGGTAGAACGTGGTCGGCTTGGAGCGAGCGAGGATCGCTTCGCGCGCGCCCGCGCTGAGCGTGATCGGGGCGAGTCCCGGCGGCGCGCCGACACACTTCTGCGTGCACGAGTAGGCCGCATCGATCCCGAGCGCATCCACGCGCAAGGGCAGCCCGCAGAATGACGTGACCGCGTCGACCACCATGAGCGCACCGACATCGTGCGCGGCGGTGATCGCCTCGGTCAGCGGCTGCTCGATCCCGGTAGAGGTCTCCGCCTGCACGAGAGCGACGACGCGGGGCCGCGTTTCCCGGATCTCCGCGACCAATCGGTCGACCGACACGATCTCGCCCCAATTCGCCTCGACCACGCGCACGTCCGCTCCCACCCGCGCCGCGATCTCGGCCAGGCGCGCGCCGAAGTAGCCGGCCACGCCGACAACCGCGCGATCACCCGGCGCGAGCAGATTGGCGAGGCACGCTTCCATGCCCGACGTGCCGGTACCAGGAAGCGCCCACGTCCACTCGTTGCTCGTCCCGAAGGCGACGCGCAGCTTCGCCTGCACGCGGTCCATCAACGCGAGATAGCCGGGATCGAGATGTCCGACGACCGGATGCCGCATCGCTTCCAACACACTCGACGGAACATCGCTCGGCCCGGGGCCGAGGAGCAGACGCGGACGCGGCAGGGACGTGATCACGCCGTCGTGTGCGGCGGGCCGCCTTGGGGGCCGCCTTGGGGGCCGCCTTGATGACCGGGCGCGCCGTGAACATGCATCGCCTTCACCCGGCGCAGCGCCTCGGCCGGATCGATGGCGCCGTAGATCAGCTCCATGAAGATCGGCAAGTGCTGGTCCATCGCCCAGACCGGCGAGAGCACCATGATCTCCGCGTGGTGCGCCGAGACCTTGCGATCGGTCAGGAGCGTGGTCGCCGTGCAGCGCAATTCGCCCTTGTCCAGATCGATGGTGAAACGGACGTAGGCCAGCTCCGCGTTGCAGCGCGTGATGAATTCCATCATCGCCGCGCGCCGCTCGGGCGGGACCATGACCGGACAGATCGACCACGTCGTGAGGCTCTCTTCGTTCGCTCCCCACCTCGCCACGGCCGCGATCGTGCCGTTCTTCGCCGCAAACGAAAGTCGCAGCGCACTGTTGTCGGGAAACGCCTGGAAGCCGAACCCCTTGGAATGGAGGAAGTCGGCCAAACTGCTCAAAACGCTGCTCATGGGATCTCCGGAAGTGGCGGTGTTTGCGTTGGGTTCGAGAGCCTAGGCCTCGACCCCGCTCGACGACAAGTCGCGGCGGCTACCAGCGATGAAACGCCGGATGTCCTTCCTTCACCGCGACGAAGACTCCGCGACAGGTGGCGGTCGGCTTGACGATCTCGGCGCCATCGGCGGCCTGTGTGACCGCCTCGAGCACCGCGTCGATCGTGGCGCGGTCGTCGGTCGAATCGGCCACGGTCGCGCGCAATCGGATCAACGCGGACGACGGGGTCGGTCGGAGCAGCTTCACATGGAACTCGGCTGTCACGGTGCAAGGCGGAGTCTCGGCGCCGGCGCGTCGCATCAGATGCCAGGCGGCGGTCCAGTTGCTGTGACAATCGAGGAGCGCGCCCAGGATTCCGCCGTTGAGCATCCCTGGGAACGCTTCGTGGTGCGGTTCGGCGCGCCACTCGGCAACGACCGACTCACCGAGGACCGGATCGCCGAGCACGAAACTCCGGATGCGCAGACCCTTCGCGTTCGCCGGACCGCAGCCGAAGCAGGCGTTGCTCGGCGCGTAGGTCTCCTGCAGAGACTTTCGGGTCATGCGCGCGGTTCTAGAATCCGAGCGCCTTCTTGCGCTCTTCGGCGCCCGGATACGGATCGCCCTGCTTGCTGATCACCGGCAGGCCCGGCGACTTCTCGGCGTTGATCGCGACCCACTTCTTCTGGTCCTCGGGGACCGACGACTCGTCGTAGATCGCCTTGACCGGACAGGCCGGCTCGCAGGCCCCGCAGTCGATGCACTCGTTCGGATCGATGTAGAGCATCTCGTCGTCGCCATGGAAGCAGTCGACAGGGCAGACGGTGACGCAGTCCGTGAAACGGCAACGCTGGCAGTTGTCGGTGACGACGTAGGACATCGATCGAGATCTCCTCTGGTGGGTCGGTCCGGGTCCAAACCCGGCGGAGTATAGGGAAGGAGCTTCCGAGGCCCGAGGGGAGATTCGCTAGTGGGCGCCCTGGAAGTACGGATTCCGCCCCGCGGCGTGATCGGTCACATCGAGGATGTCGCCTACTTCCGGCAGGAACTCGCGCAAGACCCGCTCGACGCCGGAACGCAAGGTGACGCTGGCCATGCCGCAGCCCTGGCAGCCCCCCCCCATTTCGATGAAGAGGACGTTTTCCTTCACGTCGATCAGTCGCACCTGCCCCCCGTGGCTCGCGACTCCCGGATTGATCTGCGTCTCCAGCACCTGCTCGGTCACCTTGCGGAGCTCTTCGGGCGACGGCACGTTCTCGAAGACCTCCGCCGCGACGGGCGGCGTCTCGGTCAGGAGGATCGCGCGGATCGACGCGCCGACCTGCTTGCCGATCGTCCGCCAGTCTTCCCATTCGCCGGCGTAGACCGTCACGACGTCATGGGAGAGGAGCACCGCCTCGACCCCCGGAATCTCCAAGATCTTCTCCGCCAAGGGGGAGCCTTCCGCCCGCAGCTTCGATCCGAAGTAGTAGGAGCGCCCGGGCAGGACGGGGCGATCGATGGTGAAGGTGCAGCGGGTGCCGTCGGTCGACGGCGACGCGGAAATCTTGATCTCGGGCTCCATGGGATCCTCCGGGGCGTGGGACGAGGGGCGAGCGCGATTCTGCCACATCCACGCGCGGAGAGCGAAAGCAGGCTGGGACACGTCGGGGACTAGATGTCCGCCTTCGCCCGCTCGATTCGGCGGATCACGTTGCGCGCGACCCCGATGGGGAGCCGCACGCGCACCCGCTCGTTCGGGGACTCGACTCGGATTTCGACGTTCGGACCCCGCTTCTGGATCGAGACGTCCTCGTCGCGCGACTCGATCCGGACGATCTCGAAGTCGGGCCGGGCGGCCAGGTCATCGAGCAATTCCAGCAGGCCCGGGCCCCACTCGTCGAACTCCGCGCTGACATCCTCGAACACTGCGTCCGGGATGGCGGCGGCGCCAATCTGGACGAACAGGGTCGGAACGCGGATCGAGACGCGATGGTGGTTCGGCGACTGGACCTGGACCAGGATCGTCCCGGTCTCGATGGCGGCGCTGAGCGCGCCGGCCACCGAGAGCGTGAGAACGAGCCCGACGACGATGGGGACCCAGGTCGCGCGCGCTTGGTCGGGGAGAGACGAAGGCGTCAAGATTCACCTCGCCCGCTAGCGCGGGGCGTGGGTGGTATCGACCCAGATGCGAACCGTTTCGTCATCGGAATCGACGGAGACGAGTTCGCCGGGACCGTGAGCGATGAGCGCGTCGCAAGCCGCTTCGAGGTTCAGCTCCTCGCCCTTGCCGGCCAGGAGGGCGTCGACCACGGGGATCGGCAGCTTGATGTTGACCTTCTCCGTCGGCTCGTCGACCCGAACCATCATGTAGTTGCCTTCGCGGGCGACCTCGACGTCTTCTCCCTTCGACTCGACCGTGACGAACTTGCCCTCGGGCGCCTCGCGCGCGACCGCCCACATCTCGCGCAGATCGGCGATGTCGACATCTTTGTCATTGAGGCGGAAGTGGCGATTCGAGCCGTCGTCGTCCATCAGGAGAAGCATCTTTGCGGCCAGGGCGAGCGGGAAGTTGATGCGCACCGTCTCGCCATCGCCGTCCGCAGAGTCCTTCTCATCGACCGCCACATGGATCCAGAGCTTCTCGGCTTCGTCGTCCGCGAGAACTTGGGTCGGACCACCCAACGTCGCGGCCATCATCAGGGTCAAAGATGTGGCCGTGACCGACCAGAACCGGTGGATCTGCTGCATGATCTGCCTCCTCGGCGAGTACTTCCGTCCGGAACGAGCCGGGTCTCCCAATCGCTGATGGCGCAGTACGAGGGCGCCCCCCCAGGGTTCCCCGTAAAAAGGCTGACACCTCCGTCCGAGGATGTCGTCTATCCTGGCGAACCTAGAGAGACCCGAAGGAGGCACGCTTTGTCCAAGTACCCCGCCGAGTTCACCGAGCCGATGCGCGGCGAGTTGGTGCGAATCGGAGTCGAAGAACTCCGGACGCCCGACGAGGTCGACCAGATCATGAAGGAAAAGGAAGGGACGACGCTCGTCTTCGTGAATTCCGTCTGCGGCTGCGCCGCCGGAATGGCCCGACCGGGGCTCGCCCTGGCGCTGATGCATGAGGTCGTGCCCGACCGGATCGCCACCGTCTTCGCCGGCGTCGACACCGAAGCGACCGCCCGCGCCCGCAGCTACTTCGGCGAGTTCCAGCCGAGTTCGCCGCAGATCGCGCTCTTCAAGGACGGCCAACTCGTCGACGTCATCCAACGCCACCAGATCGAAGGCACCAACGCCCAAGCCGTCGCCGCGAAACTCGTGAGTGCGTTCGAGAGCTTTTGTAAGTAGCAGGCGACGCCTTCGGCGTCGCCTGTCCTCCTAGCCCCAAGCCTCGCCCTCACGCCAACCCCTGGAGCCCGCGCCCCCTTCTATGCAGACCCTCGCCGCCGTCCTCACCGCCTTCCCCGCCCTCAAATGGCGCACCGACACCGACACCATCGGCGCCGGCGCCGGTGCCGGCACTGCCTACGCCATCGTCGGTGGCGACAAGTCGACCGGTGAGATCTACGTTTTCGCCGTCATCCAACGCGCGACCGCGCCGCGGCATTTCCACCGGCCGGGCGGCGACTACGGCGAGAAGATCGGCACCTTCGCCGGCGAGTTGCATGACTACGACGACGACGGCAACCGCGTCACCGTGGGGCCGAACGACCTGTTGATCCACGGCCCGGGCACGACCCACGCGCCTTGGGCCGACTTCTGGTTCGGCTACTACCATCAACCGCGCGGCTCGGAGCTGGTGCGAGATCCCGGCGCGGAACAGAAGCTGGCCTGAACGACACCCTGCGCATCGTCCTGGGCTCGGTCCTCGAGGTCTTCGGCCTCGTCGGCCTGGCCTGGTGGTACGGCCGCCGCTTCCGTCCCGATCTCACCGGCGCCATGCGCGTCGCGATGCACGTCTTCGTCCCGTGCCTCATCTTCACCGCCATCCTAGGCGCGCGATTCGCCGCCCGCGATGTCACGACCCTCGCACTCGCCACCGGACTGCAGATCGCCTGCGGATTGATCGTCGGCTGGATCGCACTGCGGGCCTTTCGGCTCCAAGCGAAGCGCGAGCTGCTCCTCCCGATCGCGTTCGTGAACTCCGCCAACCTGCCGTTCCCGCTCGTCGTCGCCAACTTCGGCCCCGACGCGCTCTCCCCCGCGGTCGTCTGTTACATGGTGACCAGCGTCTCGATCTTCTCGCTCGGGACAGCCATCTTGCATGGCGGCGGAGATCTGCGCGGCGCGCTGCGTGAACCGACGCTCTGGGCGGCCGGCCTCGCCATCACCCTGAAGGCGCTCGGCGTCGAACTCGACGACCTGCTGATGCGCGCCCCGCGCCTCGCCGCCAGCGCCGCCATCCCGCTCATCCTCGTGCTCTTCGGGGATGCTCTCTCACGCACCAGCATGACCGCGGCGCGCGAAGCGACCGTTGTCACCGTCGCGCGCTATCTGTCGGGCGCGCTCGCCCTCGGGCTGACGCTGCTGTTGCTGCACCCGGAAGGGGCCGTGCGCAAAGTCCTCATCTTCTACGCGCTCCTGCCCGCCGCGGTCGTGAACGTGACGCTGACGCAGAAGGCGGGCCGCGACGCGGAGCTCGTGGCGGCGGCGGTGCTGATGACGACGCTCGTGGGTGTGGGGCTGATTCCGGTGCTGCTGGCGTTACTCCATTAGCTCGCCGTCGGTTCTCCTGCACGCCGCCGCTCAGTGATCAAGAGCACGCAGCCCAGCCAGACATACCAGACGATCAGCCCCAACCCGAAGATGGAGCCGAGCTCCTTCAGTGGCGGGACCGTGGTGGCGAGACCCGTCATGCTCACGACCGCGCCGAAGTAACCGATCCATCTGGGCAAGCCGCGAGTCCGAAGGGCGGTCACACTGACGAGGAGCAGCCACATGCCTCCCACGATTTCGTTGCCGCCGCCCAACCCACTCACGACGGTGGCAATGGTCAGCCAGACCGCCGCGGCTTGCGCGGGATCCCTATCGTAGAGACCCACGACGACCCCAGCGCCGATGTTTGCGACCATGCCGCTCGCAATGACGAGCGTCGCCCAGATGAGCCCGCAGGTCGTCGCTGACTGCATCAACGCGGCGGCGCCCGCTTTCATGCGCTCGTAGAGAGCGAGCGACACAAGCGCTTGTAGAAATCCGAAGACTACATAGATGATCAGATTCCATGCATACAGTGTCGTCCGGTGTTCGACGAGAAACGCTGCGTGTTTCAACGAGTCGACTCTCGAGGAACCGTACTCGGCTGGAATCAGGAGTGTGAAGTAGAGCCAGAATCCGATCAGAAACGCAGCCGCGCACCCAAAGGCTGCAATCGCGCCCGATCTCTGCAGGTTGATCATCACTCTCCTCTGGGCCGGTCAACCGTTCGGCCGACGATCAGCGGACAACTCGTCTAGATGTGGCGCGTCTCGCGTCGAACCAAAGCAGGCCGAGTATTGCATCGGAGAGATCGGACCGACGGGCGCAATCCAGGCGGCCGACCAGCTTTCCCGGCGCAACTGGGTCTGGACCCAGTTGCGTATACCGCGGCGATCTCGTCGGCGCCGAAAGTTACTACGCCAAGGCGCACGCCATCGGGGAGCGACTCGGAGCGCCGGCCTTGGTCGGCCGGGCGGTCGCGAATCTGGGCGGCGTCGCGTTGCACGCAGGGGATCTCTCTCGCGCGCGCGGATGGTTCGAGCAGGCGCTCGGCATCGATCGCTCCCTCGGTCAGCGAGACGGCGAGATGGTCGCGCTCTCGAACTTGGGCCTCTGCGCCGAGCGATCGATCGATCTCGACGAGGCGAAGAGCTACTGCTCGAAGCCGACGGCTGGTTCGAACGATGGGGCGATCGCTGGGGTCAGGAGCATGCGCGCTTCAGTCGCTCCGCCGTCTGGCTGGCGCGAGGCGCGCAGGTCGAGGCGCGGGCGGAAACCGAGCGCGCGTTGCGCTTCTACTTGGAGCGGGATCCTGTCTACGGCATCGCGCGGGCGGTCGCGGCGTTGGGGGCGGAGAGATTTGGGGAGTTGGAGGCGGAAGGGAGAGGGAGAGCGCGGGGGTGGATGGTCGACGGGTAGGGCCAACGACGGTGTGAAGAGGTGGCGTGGTTGATGTGGAGAAGGGCTCGGCGGACTTTGTCCCGCCGAGCCCTCCGCTGTTGGGCGATCCGCAGCGCGCCTGAAGGGCGCGCTGCGTCAACGAACCGGGGACGCTCCAATTCTCATGGAGTAGAACGACCGCCAGACGAAGACGGTGGAGGCGAGGAAGAAGATCACCGCCAGCGCTCCGCGCATGCCGGTGCTCATCTCGATCGCCAACTCGACGGCCAACAGGCCGAAGAGGGTGGTGAACTTGATGACCGGGTTCATCGCGACCGACGACGTGTCCTTGAACGGATCGCCGACCGTGTCGCCGACGACCGTCGCATCGTGGAGCGGCGTGCCCTTCATCTTCAGATCGACCTCGACCACCTTCTTGGCGTTGTCCCAGGCGCCGCCGGCGTTCGCCATGAAGATGGCCTGGTAGAGACCGAAGATCGCGATCGAGATCAGGTAGCCGATGAAGAAGTATTCCTCCAGGCAGGCGAAGGCGAGCGTGGAGAAGAAGACCGTGAGGAAGATGTTGAACATCCCTTTCTGCGCGTACTGCGTGCAGATCTCGACGACCTTCTTGGAGTCTTCCATCGACGCTTTGGTCGCGTTCGCGTCGAGCTTGATGTTCTTCTTGATGAACTCGACCGCGCGGTAGGCGCCGGTCGAGACCGCCTGCATCGAAGCGCCGGTGAACCAATAGATGACCGCGCCGCCGGTGATGAGCCCGAGCAGGAACGGCGGATGGAGCAGCGAGAGGTTCGCCAGGTTGGTCGTCAGACCGTTCGTGAGTACGACGATGATCGAGAAGATCATCGTGGTCGCCCCGACCACGGCGGTGCCGATCAGAACCGGCTTGGCGGTTGCCTTGAAGGTGTTGCCGGCGCCGTCGTTCTCCTCCAGGAGATGCTTGGCGTTCCCGAAGTCCGGCGTGAACCCGAAGTCTTTCTTGATCTCTTCCTTGATGCCCTTCACGTCCTCGATGAGCGAGAGCTCGTAGACCGACTGCGCGTTGTCGGTCACCGGGCCGTAGGAGTCGACCGCGATCGTGACCGGGCCCATCCCGAGGAAGCCGAAGGCGACCAGACCGAAGGCGAAGACCGCCGGCGCGATCATCACGTTTCCGGGGAAGGTCGTGCTGACCCAGTAAGCCGCGCCCATCAGGGTCACGATGGTCAGGCCCATCCAGTAGGCGCTGAAGTTTCCGGCGGTCAGTCCGGCCAAGATGTTGAGCGAGGCGCCCCCTTCACGCGACGCCGTCACCACCTCTTGCACGTGGCGCGAGTTGGTCGAGGTGAAGATCTTCGTCAACTCGGGGATGATCGCTCCGGCCAACGTTCCGCAGGAGATGATCGTCGAGAGCTTCCACCAGAGCGAGCTGTCGCCCGCCAGATCGGGGATCAGCATCTTCGAGACGATGAAGGTGACGATGACCGAGACGATGGAGGTCAGCCAGACGAGCGAGGTGAGCGGCGCCTCGAAGTCCATCTTGGCGGCGTTGCCGTAGCGTGACTTGGCGATCGTCTCGTTGACCATGTACGAGAAGCCGCTCGCCACGATCATCATGATGCGCATGACGAAGATCCAGACCAGCAGCTTGGTCTGGATGATCTCGAAGCCGGTCCCGGCCACGGCGGAGTTGACCGCGAGCAAGATGAAGGTGATGAGCGCGACGCCGGTCACGCCGTACGTCTCGAAGCCGTCGGCCGTCGGACCAACCGAGTCGCCGGCGTTGTCGCCCACGCAGTCGGCGATCACGCCGGGGTTGCGCGCGTCGTCCTCTTTGATCTTGAAGACGATCTTCATCAGGTCGGAGCCGATGTCGGCGATCTTGGTGAAGATGCCGCCGGCGATGCGCAGAGCGGCCGCGCCGAGCGACTCACCGATGGCGAAGCCGATGAAGCAGGGCCCGGCGAAATCGCGCGGGACGAACAGCAAGATGATGAGCATCAGCAGCAGCTCGACCGCGATGAGCAGCATTCCGATGCTCATGCCGGCTCGCAGCGGGATCGAATAGACCGAGAACGGCTTGCCGGTCAGGCTGGCGAAAGCGGTGCGGGAGTTCGCCAGCGTGTTGATCCGGATCCCGAACCAGGCCACTCCGTAGCTGCCGGCGATTCCCACCAGGCTGAAGAGCAGGATCGCGGCGACCTTGATCGGCTCGAAGTGCCGGAGGAACCCGAAGTAGTAGATCATGATCGCGCCGATGAAGAGCTCGAGCAGCAGGAGGAACCGCCCCTGCGTGATCAGGTAGGTCTTGCAGGTCTCGTAGATCAGCTCTGAGATCTCCGCCATCGAACGGTGGACCGGGAGCGCCTTGACCTGGTTGTAGATGACCAACCCGAAGACCAGCCCCAAGACGCAGACGATCAGCCCGAAGGACAGGAGCGTCTGGCCGGTGATGCCGCCAAAGGTGACGGCGGAGAAATCGGGGAGGACGAGATCGGCCTCGCTGGCGAACGCGAGGCCGGGATTCAGGAGGCCGAGGACAAGTGTTGCCAGCGCCAGGAACAACGCCGGGGCGGCCAGGGCGATGCCTGCGCGGGAGGTTCGCCGGTTCGCCAGGTGGACCGACGAACGAAACTTCGAGAACATTCAGCCTCCGTGGAAGTTGGATCGCACATGCGACCGTCGGTTGGGTTGTAAAGCCGCGCCATTCTAGCCAAGCCCTAGGGTTGTGGAACTTAGATTTGAGCTACCCCCGGAGGCTCGTCGGGTCCCCCGTCCTTCACGGCACGCCCCGGCGGCAGCTCACTTCTTCTTTCCACGAAGATTTGGTTGACGTGGTCGAAGGTTAGACTGAGTCTAATGTCATGTCGATCGACGTGGTTCAACTGCTCGGAGAGAGAGGGATCCAGCCCTCGGCCCAACGGGTCGCGGTCGGGAAGTATGTCCTCTCGACCGAGGAGCACCCGTCGGCCGACCAGGTTTGGCAGCGCGTCCGCGAGGACTTCCCCATGATCTCGCGGGCGACGGTCTACAACACGCTCAACCTCTTCGTGGACAAGGGACTTGTCCAGCAGTTGGTGTTGGCCGAGGGGCGGATCGTGTTCGATCCCAAGGTCGCCCCCCACCATCACTTCGTCGACGAGGAGGATGGGTCGATCCATGACGTTCCCTGGCAGTCGCTGGAGGTCCACGGGACCGAGAGCCTCCCAGGTTTCCAGGTCAGCCAGTACCAAGTCGTGATGCGAGGCCGACGGCGCTAGTCGCGCGGCGTGCACCGAGCGGCGCTCGCAGCTCACCTCGACCCAACTCCCATTCGCATGCGGCGACGGTCGTGAGACCGCAGAGACGTAGAACCATCCTCTTCATCGATCCATCGACTCCACGTCGACTCAAACGGGCGTAAGTTTGCGCCGAGCCTCTGAAGGGAGAGAACAGATGTCAGACGAAGCCAAGTGCCCGTTCCATGAGACTGCCGGCGGCGGCACGTCGAACCGCGACTGGTGGCCGAACCAGTTGAAGCTCGAACTCCTACACCAGCATTCGTCCAAGTCCAATCCGATGGGCGAGGACTTCGACTACGCCAAGGAGTTCGCGAGCCTCGACCTGGCTGCGGTGAAGAAGGATCTCGCGGCGCTCATGACCGACTCACAGGACTGGTGGCCCGCGGACTTCGGACACTACGGCGGTTTGTTCATCCGCTTGGCTTGGCACAGCGCCGGCACCTACCGAACCGGTGACGGTCGCGGCGGCGGTGGTCGCGGTCAGCAACGCTTCGCTCCGCTCAACAGTTGGCCGGACAACGTCAGCCTCGACAAGGCGCGTCGGCTCCTCTGGCCGATCAAACAGAAGTACGGGCGGAAGATCTCCTGGGCCGACCTCATGATCCTCTCGGGCAACGTCGCGCTCGATTCGATGGGATTCAAGACGTTCGGCTTCGCCGGCGGGCGCCCCGACACCTGGGAACCGGACCACGACGTCTATTGGGGCCGGGAGCAGAAGTGGCTGGCGGGCGACGTGCGCTACGCCCACGGCTCCGAGGGCGTCGAGAAGGCGGGCGCAGTCCTCGTGTCCGATGACGACGCGGATGGAAAGATGCACGGGCGCGACCTGGAGAACCCGCTCGCCGCGGTTCAGATGGGCCTGATCTACGTCAACCCCGAGGGTCCGGACGGCAACCCCGATCCGGTGGCGGCGGGGCGCGACATCCGCGAGACCTTCGCTCGCATGGCGATGAACGACGAGGAGACGGTGGCGCTCATCGCCGGCGGCCATACCTTCGGCAAGACCCACGGCGCCGGACCTGCGTCGCATGTGGGAGTGGAGCCTGAGGCGGCCGGCATCGAGGAGCAGGGCTTCGGCTGGAAGAGCAGCCTCGGCAGCGGCGTGGGCGCAGACACCATCACCAGTGGCCTGGAGGTCACCTGGTCCACCACGCCGACGAAGTGGAGCAATAGCTTCTTCCAGACCCTGTTCGGCTACGAGTGGGAACTCACGAAGAGCCCGGCGGGCGCGCAACAGTGGACTCCGAAGAACGGCGCCGGCGCCGGCACCGTGCCGCATGCGCACGATGCTTCGAAGCGCATCTCGCCTTCCATGCTCACCACGGACCTCGCCCTGCGCTTCGATCCGGCGTACGAGAAGATCTCGCGGCGCTTCTTCGAGAATCCGGATCAGTTCGCCGACGCGTTCGCCCGGGCGTGGTTCAAGCTGACGCACCGCGACATGGGTCCGCGCGCGCGCTATCTCGGGCCGGATGTGCCGAAGGAAGAGTTCCTCTGGCAGGACCCCATCCCCGCGGTGAATCACACGCTGATCGATGCGCAGGACATCGCTGCGCTGAAGGGCAAGATCCTCGCCTCTGGTCTGTCCGTCTCCCAGTTGGTTTCCACCGCTTGGGCGTCGGCGTCCACCTTCCGCGGCTCCGACAAGCGCGGCGGGGCGAACGGCGCTCGTATCCGTCTCGCACCGCAGAAGGCCTGGGCCGTCAACCAGCCGGGCCAGCTCGAGAAAGTTCTGAAGTCCCTCGGGAACATCCAGGGTGAGTTCAACGGCGCGGCTTCCGGCGGCAAGAAGGTCTCTCTGGCCGACCTGATCGTTCTGGCCGGTTGCGCAGGCGTCGAGCAGGCCGCGAAGACGGCCGGTCACGCCGTGACCGTTCCCTTCAAGCCGGGACGCATGGACACCTCGCTGGAGCAGACCGACACGGAGTCGTTCGCCGCGCTCGAACCGATCGCCGACGGCTTCCGCAACTACCTCGAGGGCAAGTACACCGTCTCGGCCGAGGAGCTGCTGATCGACAAGGCGCAGTTGCTGACACTGACCGCTCCGGAGATGACTGTTCTGATCGGCGGCATGCGTGTCTTGAACACCAATGCCGATCAGTCGCAGCACGGGGTCTTCACCACGCAACCTGGCGTCCTGACCAACGACTTCTTCGTGAACCTGCTCGAGATGGGAACGGAGTGGAAGACGAAGGGGGACGCGTTCGAGGGACGCGACCGCAAGACCGGCAAGGTCAAGTGGACCGCGACTCGCGTCGACTTGGTCTTCGGTTCGAACTCCCAGCTCCGGGCGCTGGCCGAAGTTTATGCAAGCTCGGACGCACGAGCGGAGTTCGTCGAGGACTTCGTGGCGGCCTGGACCAAGGTGATGAACCTCGATCGCTTCGATCGCGCGTGATCCCGGCGGGCAGGGCCTGACAACACTCGGCGGGGAATGGAACATGCTCTTGTGACCGACACATCCGCCGCCGGGATTTTGTCTCACGAGCTAGCGCCGAGCTTGCGTCGACCGGGCGGTTGACCGATCGTCCGCGCCCATGACGACACGGACGCCGACCTCGATCGACACTGCGAACACTGCGGACACGCGAGCGCGGCGGACTCTCGGTCCGCTGCGGATTGCCATCCTCGGAATCATCGGACTCGGGATCGTCGGCCTGGCGACGGAGCTGGGGCTGCTCGAGCACTACGAAGAAGCTTGGCAGACGGCGCCTTTGATCCTGCTCGGCGCGGCGACGATCGCGATCGTCGTCCATCTGGCGTGGGATCGCGGCGCGAGAAGTCTTCTGGCGCTGCGCATCGTGGGCGCGCTGGTCACGATGGCGGGGCCGATCGGGCTCTTCCTGCACTACCGCGCCAACACGGAGTTCGAGCAGGAACTCTCCCCCGACCTGAAGGGGTTCGAGCTGTTCTGGGAGGCGATCCACGGGGTCTCGCCGCCCTCGTTGGCGCCAGGCGCGATGATGCAGTTGGGACTGTTGATGCTGGCGTATACGCTGCGACACCCATGGGCGCGGTCGACGGGCCGGGATGCGGTGGGATCGAGCGCTGCGGCGAGCGCGTCGAGCGCGACGGCAACCACAGGAGGACACGAGTGAAGAGTCTGATGAGGTCGACGGGGATGCACTGGGCGCGCGAGTTCGTGATCCTCGGCGCGATGATCGGCGCGGCTTGGTCCGCCTCGTCCGCGCAGACGCCAGCGCAGACGCCAGCGCAGACGCCAGCGCAGACGCAAGCACACGGCGTCGCGTCGCTGCCGCTCCTCGATCCCAACATCGCGGCGCGCCAGGAACTGTTGGCCGTTCCCCACTTCAACGAGTCGCTCATGACGAGCCTGGTCGAGCGTCGGCCGTTCCTCAGGACCTTCGACCTGCATCAGTTCCTCGACGCGAGCTTCGACAGCACGCAGCTCGCAACGGTCTACCAGCATCTCTTCCTTCCGATCGATCTCAACTCGGCCACCTCGGTCGAGATCCTGCTCGTGCCCGGAGTCGGTCCGAAGATGAAGCACGAGTTCGAGGAGTACCGGCCGTACAAGTCGATGGCGCAGTTCCGCAAGGAGATCGGCAAGTACGTCGACACAGGTGAAGTGGCGCGGCTGGCGCGCTATGTCTTCGTGCCGATCGAACTGAATACCGCGACCGACGAGGAGATCCTCGCGATCCCTGGGATCGGCAAGAAGATGCTGCACGAGTTCAAGGAGTACCGCCCGTACGTCAGCCTCGCGCAGTTCCGCAAGGAGATCGGCAAGTACGTCGACGAGAAGGAGCTCGCGCGGCTGGAGCGGTATGTGCGGTTGGACGGCGCGGCGAACAAGGAGTAGGCGAGCGGACGCGGCGGATCCGGACTCGTTTCAAAACGAGTTCGCGCGCGGACGTCGGCGAGAGCCGCTAGTTGTCCCGCATCCCCTGATCGATCCAGTCCTGGAGAACGAGGATCTGCTCGGAGGGCGCCGCGCCGGCGCCGTCGGGCATGCGCGGGATGCCGTCGGCGGGACCGCGCAGCACGCGCACGATGAGGCTCTGAGCGCCGCGGCGCGGTATCGCGGCGGGACCGTGGTCACCCCCCTGCAAGATCTCGGCAGGGGTGATGACGGAGAAGTTGCCGAGGCCGCCGGGGTTGATGTGACACCCCTCGCACCCCTGGGTTCGTAGGATCGAACGCACGTTGGTGCTGAAGCGAATCACGTTCGCGGCGACGTCGAACGCGATCGCGTTGGAGCGCCGAGCGCCGTCGCCGATCGCGACGTCTCCCGCCACGGCCCCTACCGGCACGAGCACACGGAGTGCGTCGTTGGTCCAGGCGACCACGACGGCCGCGACCTCTCCCTCGTCTCCCGCGTCATCCGCGCGGAAGTAGACCCTGCGTACTCCGGGCGCTTCCCCGAAACCGAAGCCCGTGATCGAGACGGTGTCGCCGATCACGGTCCGGGTCGGAACGATTTCGCTCAATTCAGGCAGGGCCGGCAATGATCCGATGACACGAAACGGAAAGCGATTGCTGATGGCGGTCGCGGTCCGCACTTCGAGGGACGCGGAGGCGGCGCTGTCCGAGAGGATCGCCTCGATGAGCGAGTCGGCCCAGGTGGACACAGGCAGCAGCTCTCGGCCGAGGAAGACCGAGCCCGGTTCGATGCCGAAGTCGCGACCGACGACTTGGATGGTGTCGCCGACCGCAGCGCTGTCGGGTACGACCGCTTCGACGAGCGGCTCGGCCGCCGGGGCCTGTCGTTCCAGAGGGTCGCCGAGATCTGCGCAGCCGAAGAGAACGAAGGCGGCGAGCCCGGCGAGCCCGGAGAGAACGGCCGGGACGGAACTGACCGCCGACCCGCGCGCTCGCTCGAACCGCGAGCGAGAGTGACCTCCCCCCATCTACTTCGCCTCCGCCACCGGCGCAGCCACTGCGGTGAAGGTGACCGTCTGCTTCTCGTCCAACTTCACGAAGAGCATCTTGGGGCGCGGGATGTCGTGATCCGCGAGGAAGACGACGAACGTCGTCGCGAAATGGACGCGGTTCGTCTCGGCGTCCCACTTCACTTCGACCGGAGTCGTGAGCGGCTTCTTCACGCCGTGGCACTCGAACTCGCCCGCGATCTGCAGCGTGACCGCTTGGCCGGACTCGAGCCGCGCTGGGTGCTCCCCGATCAACTTCGCGCCGCGGAAGATCGCGCGGGGGAAGCGATCGGTGTGTAGATGGTTCTCGCGCATGTGTTGATTGCGGAGATCGATCCCGGTGTCGAGCTTCAACAGATCGACCGAGACTTCGACGGACACCGAGTCAGCCAGCGCCGCCGGATCGAGCGTGATCTGGCCGGAGATAGCGCTGGTCCGTCCGGTGAAGCTCTCCATCGGCGCTTTCGACTCGAAGACGACGAGAGTCCCCTCCGATCCCGGCGTGATCGTGAAAGTCGCGGCGTTGGCGGCGCCGGGCCACACGCCGGAGAGGGCGTAGGAGAGCGCGCCGGAGAGCGCGCCGGAGAAACAGAGCCCCGCGAGCACGAAGGCGGCGGCCGTTGCGTTCTCACGATGCTCGACGCGTCGGGTCATGGTTCCTCCGGTGTCGGAACGAGAAGCAGGCTCAGAAAAGGAAGTGCGCTTGGAGGCGCGGCTGGAAGTACTCCTGGGCGAGCGCCGAGATCCCTGGGCCCTCGTCCGTCTCTCGCTTCACCGCCATCGCCTGCAGGCCGAGGAAAGGATAGATCAACGCGTCGACTCCGACGCCATACGCAGAGAGAGCGCCCGACTCTGTGTCGATGTCCGGGTCGTAGAAGTCGTAGGTCGCGCGAAGGGAGAGACCGCGCCTGAGCTGGAAGAAGAGCTCGTGACTGGTGACGAGTGCGTCGGGCGTCCCGCCTTCGATGCCCTCGACCGGCGCGTGGAGCCAATCCATCTCTCCTACCCAGGTGAGCGGACCGATGCTGGCCGAGCCGAAGGGGCCGCCCAGGCGACGAGGTCCGGCGTCGCTCTCGCTGTAGGAGAACGATCCGCCGAGCGTCAGCGAAGCGTCGAAGACTCGCTGGCGGATCGCGCTGCGCAGGAAAGCAGCGAGGCGATGGTCGTTGTCCTGCGCGAGCCCGCCCGCGCCGTTCATCAGACCGAGATTCAAGACCGCGCTGCCGGGATGCGTGCCCAGCTCGATGCCGGTGTCGGTGTGCGCGGGGGGCGCGAAGCCGAGCATCTCGCGCACAAAGAGGGTGTGGTCGTCGGAGATCCAGCCGAACGCAGGGATGAAGCGCCCGACGCGCACGTAGCCGTTGGCCGGAAGGAGATAGCCCATGCCGTAGAGCTCGCGCGTCTGGGTCATGCCCTGATCGAGATAGATCGTGAATCGCGGATCGACCTCGATGCGCGTGTAGAAGTCGCCCTGCATCTCGAAGAAGCCGTCCCGGTACGCCTTGTCCTCTGAATACATGTAGAAGGTGCGGAGGTCGGCGCCGATCGAGATCGCGGGGGAGATCTGCGGATCGAGGTTCTCCATCGCCGACTCCGGCGTCGGCTTCATCGCCATCTCCATCGGGATCAGAAACTGCGCGGCGTAGGCCGTGCGCATGCCGCCGCCGGTCGGACTGACGTGGCACAGATTGCAGTCTTGGTTGTACCGAGCGGCGTAGCGTGGGGTGGCCAGGGCGGAGGCGCCGGAGACGCAGGCGAGCACGAGACCGAACGCGAGGCCACGCCAGAGATGCATGATCCGGACACTCCTCAGGGATGAAGCGACGCCTCCGCGCGGAGGTGGCGGCGCGGCTTTCCCCTGATACCGCGAAAGCGCCCTCGCGGTCGAGACGTTCGATGCGATTTGCCCGGGGCGACTCCGTTGACTTCCGTCCTTGGCGCGACGACGCTCCCTCCCCGTGAGAGTGCCCAACCTGCTCGCCACGCCCCGTGGCCGACTCATCGCGTTCTTCCTTCTCTACGTGGCGGAGGGGATCCCATCGGGATTCACCGGGACCGCGATCGCCACGCAGATGCGGCGACAGGGGTTGGAACCGAGCGTGATCGGCGCGTTCATCGGCGCGCTCTATCTCCCGTGGGCGTTCAAATGGGTCTTCGGGCCGCTGGTGGACGTCATCTCGGTCGAGCGGTGGGGTCGGCGACGGACTCTCGCGCTCTTCATCTTCGGGACGACTCTCCCGACCCTCGCTCTCGCGATCGCCATGCAACGGTTCGGCTGGATCTTTCCGATCGCGCCGGATGCGCCCGGGCGTCTCACTCCCTCTCCTGAGCTGGTCTCCTTTTTCCGCTGGATGGCTCTGGCCTACGCCGCGTTCCAAGGCCTGATGTACGGCGTCGGCACCGCGATCTTCATGGATGTGACGACGCGCCGCGTCGCCGCCACGCAGTTCACGGCGTATATGGCGATGACCAACCTGGTCTACTCGTACTCCGCCGTTTGGCAGGGACATGCGGTGGAGCGGTGGGGCTATCCGGTGACCCTCGCGCTCGATTGAGCGGTAGGGCTGATCGGGCTGGTGTTCTTGCCGTTGATGGGAAGAGTCGCGCGAGCGGACCGAGAAGATCCGGAGGAGACTGTGGAGCAGAGCGGCGCCTGAGGATTGCTGCGGGCGAACCATTGCGCCGATCTGCCAGCGTGTCGCTTGTTCCACCCAGATACAACTATTGCCGGCAATAGTAGTTCTTCATTTCACAAGCGATGCCCCCACGTCTGCGCGCGCGCGCGCGCAGAGGCCGGAAGAGGCGTACGAGGACGAAGACGATGCCGAAGGTGAGACCGAGGTGGAGATAACCTCCCAGGTTCAGCCCCAGGATCATCGTCTCGAGAGCGGGCAGCTTCCACGCGATCTCGCGCAGGATCGGCAGGACAAAGAGCAGGAGCGTGTCGCGGATGACCTCACTCAGCGCAATCCGGAACGTCTTCTCTTCCCTGGCGTCGTTCACCTCCCCCGAGTCGAACAAGGCGCGGAGAGAGGACACCACGGGGGACAGTCGCGGGATCGGGCGGTAGACTGCTCGCGGAGCGAACGGCCAAGGAAGGGTGATGCAGCGGGTCTCACGTCAGACAGCGATCGTTCTGGGACTCAGCTCCGCCGCCGCTCTGGTCGTGTTCCTACGCACCGCGTGGATCTCGGACGACGCGTACATCACGCTGAGGACGGTGCGGAATCTCCTGGAGGGATTCGGGCCGGTCTACAACATCGGTGAGCGCGTCCAGGCCTACACGCACCCGCTCTGGTTCTTGTTGCTGACCCTGTTCGGCGCCGTCACGCGGGAGCTGTTCCTGACGACGATCGCGCTGAGCATCGGGCTGACCTTGGGGACGGTCGGGCTGCTCGTCTCGGGACGAAGGTCGGCGTCGCTCACTCCGTCGCTCTCCCCAACGTGGATCGTGCTCACCTTCGGCTTCCTGCTCTCGAGTCGCGCCTTCGTGGACTACTCGACCTCGGGGCTCGAGAACCCGCTCACTCATCTCCTCGTGGTCGGGTTCTTCCTGACGTTGGCCGAGATGTTCCGCGGAGCGACCGAACTCCGCGAGCCGCGCGCGACCGCGACGTCGACGCCGCCACCGTTCGCTCTCCTCGGGGCCTGGGCCGGGCTCGCCATGCTGAACCGCATCGACATCGGGCTACTCCTGGCGCCTGGGCTCGCCGCCGCCGTCTGGAGTGCGAGAGGCGGCCGCCGCCTCTCGAGTGCGCTCCCGTTGCTGCTCGGCTTCATCCCGCTCGCGCTCTGGGAGATCTTCTCGCTCATCTACTACGGCGCGCTCGTTCCGAACACGGCGCTGGCCAAGCTGTGGAGCGGGGTCCCGTCGGAGGCGCTGGCCCAGCAGGGGCTGCGGTACTTCGCGAACTCCTTTCGACTCGACCCGATGACGCTGTCCGTGATCCTGCTCGCGGTGGTCGTCGCGATCGCCGTCACGATCAAGGATCATTCGCGGCGGTGGGAGATCGCGGCGGCGGCCGGCATCCTCCTGTATCTCCGCTACGTCGAGCGCATCGGCGGCGACTTCATGAGCGGACGGTTCTTCACGGCGCCTTACGTCGTCGCCCTGCTCGTGCTCGTTCGCTCCGCGCCGCTCGTGCTTCCGGGATCGATTGCGCTGGGACAAGCGAAGAGCGCGCGCCGCATTTCGCACGCCGTGCTCGTAGCGGTCGGCGTGCTGGCGATCGGAATCGCGGTCACGCCGGGGCCGCCGGGGCCGCCGGGATTTTTCGCGCCTGACTTCGGCTCGTCGCGGATCGGCGCACTGGATGAGAGCGGGATCGCCGATGAGCGCCGCTACTACTTCGCCGTGACCGGACTCTTCAACGGCAGGCCGCTGGAAGAGAAACCGGGCTCACGCAGCTACGCGCGCGCACGCAGCGCGGCGGCGGCCTCGGCCAAAGCCGCCAACGCGCCGCCCGAAGCGCCCGTCCTGCCGGTCGGGTCGATCGGGACGCGCGGATTCCAGGTCGGTTCGCGTGTGCATGTCCTCGACGTCCACGCGCTGAGCGACCCGCTGCTCGCGCGTTTGCCTTGCGTGCTGCGCGACGAGCCGTATCTGATCTACCGCGAGTCGTTGGGGCTGTCGCCCGGCGCGTCGGGCTGGCGGATCGGGCACTTCCGTCGGAATCCTCCGCCTGGGTATCTCGCCACGCTCATCTCGGGAGATCCGCAGATCCAGGACCCGCGCATCGCATCGCTCTATCGAGAGGTGCGATTGATGACGCGAGGACCTCTCTTCACGCGAGAGCGCTGGCGAGCGATCACCGCTTCGATTTCACGTGGCCGGCCCGAGACCGCTCCGCGTCCGAACTACGCCGAGATCGACTATGGCGAACTGCTGACGTACGCGCCGAACGTGGTCGAGTACCTGCTCGCGCGTGCGCGGGTGGAGATCGAGCGAGGGAACTACGACGCGGCGGAGCCGGATGTTGTAAAGGCCGCGACGCTTGATCGCACGTACCTAGAGGCTGTGACGCAGCTCGCTCAGATCCGCCTGGACAACGGCGATCTGGACCGCGCAATCGCGCTCTTGGAGGCGGCCGTTCGAATCGCGCCGAACGATTCCGAACTCGCGCGCGCGCTCGCACGTCTCGGGGCGTTGCGGGAAGACGCGGCGTTGCAGGATTCGGGGGGCGAGGGAGCGCGGCGACCCCCTCGCTGATCCCCGCGATCGTCAGTTAACGCGGAGCACTCGACAGGTCTCCCGCTGGTCCGCTTGACGCGCTTCCAGCAAGTAGACCCCCGAAGGAACCGGCTGACGATCATCGTCGAGTCCGTCCCACCGCAGCGGATGCACGCCGGGCGTGACGATCTGATCGGAGAGACGGCGCACCAAGCGGCCGCTCGCATCGAAGACGCGGAGGTCGAGCTGTCCGGGCGCAGCGAGAGCGAGCCGGAAGTCGAACGACATCGACCACGGGTTCTGGCCCGCGAGGATTCGGAGCGGCGGTCCGACCTGCAGATCGGCGATCGGCGCATCGCTCGTGTTTCCCGTCACCTCGACCAGGCCGACGGCTGAGTCGGTGGTGAGCGCGCTGGAAAGGGAGGTCGCCGTCACCGTGACGCTGTCGATGTCTCCTGCGTTCGCGGTCGGCAGGATGTGCACCGGCAGCGTGAACTCGGAGGCCCCCGCCGGAGCGAGCACCGTGATCGAAGGTTGGTCGAGCAGACCCCAGCCCTTTCGTGTCGGTCGCCGTGATGCCGAAGAGATCGAGCGCGTTGCCGGTGTTGGTGATCGTGAAGACGAGATGCGCCGTGTCCCCCGCGGCGCCGGAGCTGTCGCCGAGCGACAATCCGGCGACGGTTGCGTCCAGTCGCCGGGGATTCGATCGGAGCCCCTCGGATCCAACAGACGGACTAATCGATCGGCGCCACCAAGACGAATCCGGCCCAGTAGGCGGGGTGACGAAACGGCTGGTCTCCGTGTTCGTCCACGTAAGTGCGCAACCCTTGGCGGGCCGAGCGCAGCGCCTCGGCGATCGAGGCGGGGTCCTCGCTCAGAGCACGGTAGAAGCGCTGCATGAGCAGCGCGGTCGCCCGGTCATCGACGTCCCAGAGACTGGCCAAGACCGACCGGGCGCCGACCTGGAGGAACGTCTGCACGAATCCGACGAACCCTTCACCCGGCACGCGTCGCCCGAGCCCGGTGCTGCATCCACTGAGCACGACCAGGTCGGCGTCGAGCGACCAGTGCTGCAAGATCTCCGCCGCCGTCACCGGTTCGTCGAGGACCAGCGCAGATCCGAGCAGGGAGCGCGGATCGATGACCGCATGGGTCGCGACGTGGAGGAGGCCGAAACTCCGCAGCTCGCCGCGCATCGCCATCCCCTGCAAGACCGAGTCGCTCGCCATCACGCCCGAGAGGACCGTGGCCTGAGGAAGCTCGGCGCGAAGGCTCGCGATCTCTTGCCGGCTGCCCGGCAGATCGAAGGGCGCGGGGTCGCCGACCAAGAGCGAAGGGCGCGCCAAGGGATCGGCCGGCGGCTCTGTTCGTGCAAGCCAGGCGGCCACCGTGGCCGAGGGCGCGTAGAGGATGCGATAGCGCGCGCCGAGCGCTTCGCCTGAGTCATCGATGAGCGCTTCGAGCGGCGCGCCTTGCAGGCCTCCCGATGGGACGACCAGCAGCTCCTCGACCCCATCGAGATACGGTTCGAGCGGGGCGAACCGTTGACGCCAGACTTCGTGCGCCAAACTGTCGACCCGCGCCGTGTCGGTCACTCGGAACGGCCAAGCGGCGGCGGACCGCAGCAAGTCTCGAAACGAAGCGACCGCGTCCGTCGGATCGGCGGCCACGGCCGAGCGCGGATCGGGCGCCAGAGAGAAGAATCGGTACTCGGACTGGAGCAGATCGGCGCGCGCCGCCGCCGCGGCGGTGGCGAGGCTCACATCGGCGCGCGCGGAACGCTCCAACTCGCGCACTCGCCGCGCCTGTCGGTCGAGCTCCTCCCGCGCCGCCATCCGCGGAGCGAGCGAATCTCCGGCCGCCTGCAACAGGTCGGCGAGGACTCGCGCGGTCCCACGTTCGACGGCGCGCCAGGCTTCATCCCCCCGTCCCGACTCCAACAGCAGCTGCGCGAGGAAGGGATAGGGCGACGCGCCGAAAGTGGCGCGCGTCCAACCCGCGCCCGACCGCACGCGCGTTGTCTCGTACACGCGGGCCGCCTCCTCCATCCACCCAAGAGCGGAGTCTCGGTCGCCTCTCGCGACCGCCGCGTCGGCCTGACTGCGCAACGATGTCGCGACCTCGGGATGCTCGGGGCCGAGCGACTCGGTGAGAATGCGAGTCGCCTCCGCCGCTTCGGCCGCCGCCGACTCGAGCGCGCCGCGGGTTCGGTGCACCCGACTCAACGCCAGCAGCGACCGTGCGACGTGCGGGTGCTTCGGCCCGAGCGCCTCACGTCGAGCCTCCAGCACCTCCGTGAGGAGCTGCTCAGCGCGATCGAGATCGCCTCGCCGCCGCTCCAACTCCCCCAGACTCGCGCGCACCACGAGCGTCGTCGGGTGCTTCGGTCCGAGCTTGTTCTCACGGATGGCGAGACTCCGTGCGAAGGCCACCGCGGCCTCGTCGAGCGCATCCAGTTCCACCAACTCTTGCCCGAGTTGGTTCAGCGTCGCGGCGACCTCGAAGCTCTCTTCGCCGAAGAGCGCCTCGCTCACCGCGAGGTTGTCTTGGTGGATGCCGATCGCCTCCTCATGCTCGCCCACCTCGCTGAGCAGCACCGCCAGGTCGTGCCACGAGCGCGGAACCGCGGGGTGCTGATCGCCCCAGGTAGATCGGTACATCGCGAGCCCCAGGCGCACGAGTCGGATCGACTCCTCGTGCCGGCCCTGTTGCGCGCGCAGGCTGCCGAGGAGTTGATAGCCCGAGGCGACATAGGGATGCCGCGGCCCGAGCAGCTCTCGCCAGATCTCGATCGCCTCGAGGATCGGGGTCTCGGCCTCCGTCAGACGCCCCTCGGCGCGGAGCACGTTGCCGATGTTCGCGAGGCTCTCGCTGTGCTCGAGGTAGGCGCCCGGCAACAACTCGCGTCGCACCGCGAGCTGGCGCAGCAAGAGCGACTCGGCGCGAGCGGAGGCGCCCTTGCCGATCAGTCCCTGGATGACGGGACGCAGGCTGTCGGCCCACGCCGCGCGAGCGCGATCGGGCTCGGACAGCGCCAAGATCGCGTTCAGAGAACGGATGTACTGCTCGGCGGTGGCGATCTCGTGCGGCGGCGCGTTGCGCGCGCGTTTCGTCGCCAGGAGTGTTTCCACCGCTCGCAACGCCTCAGCCGTCTCCTTCTGATGACGAAGATCGAGGATGCGCGCCCAGGCGGTCTCCTCTTCGGGCGGCTCGGGAGGCGCGACGGTATTCGACGTGGCCGGTTGCGCGAGCGTGACCAAGAGCGCGCAGAGGAGGACGACGCGAAGCGCGATCCACGAATGGGTCACGGCGCCAGGCGCCGCTTCTCGGCTTCGGTTCGAGCGCGGAGGCCGAGCGCCCCTCTTTCTCTCGAAAGAAGGCGCAGCAGCGAATCGGCGGAGCCGGCGCGGCGGCTCTCACGCAGCGCGACATAGAACGTCCAGCGAGCTTCGGAGCCCCACGGATCGGGCACACTCGGCGTCGCCACCGGACGGAGCGCCCGAGCGGCGTCCGCGTGACGTCCGAGACGCGCCAGCGCGTTGCCCAGATAGAGTCGACGGAGCACCTCCCACTCTCGCTCCGCGCGCAGCGTGTCGAGCAGCTCGGCCGCGGCGCCGAGGTCCCCTCGCTCATACGCTCGCAGCGCGTCCGCGAAAGCGGGCGGAGGAGCGCCCGTCTCACCGGCGCGACGCTGCACCTCTTCTGTTTCCGTCGGAAGCGCGAGGATGGTCGAGCGCAGATCGGCGCCGTCTCTCATCAGACGCGGCGCCAGGAAGAAGAGGAGCGACGCTACGATGGCGAGCGAGAGCGCGAAGCCCAGCTTCGGTCCCGTCAACCAGGCGCGGAAGAAACCTCCGGGCGGCGCGGCGGCCGCGCCTCGTGCGTCGTCGATCCCGCCCGGCGTTCGCCTCGTGACCGTCAACTGACCGCCTTCATCGCGCGTCAATCGATACGCGGCCCGATCGGTCTCGATCTCTCCGGAGCGCTGCAGGAGGATGGCCTCGCACTCACGACAGTCGCGCGCGTGCTCGAGCAGGCGCGCCTCTCGATCGGCCGCGGCCACGCCGAGGACGACGTCGAGCCAAGCTTCTTCCGGCGGATGCGAGCGCTCGCCGCCGTTACCGATCGATCGCTTCATCTCCATCGCGCGATCACTCCTCGCCGCTGGGCGGCAACGGGCGGACGTGCCGCCACAGTTCGACCAACGTACCCGCCGGCATCTCGCTCGGTGCGAGCCCCTTCTTCTGCATGCAGCCGCGAAGTTGATCCCGCGTGCGCTGCAAGAGGACGTCGACGTGCGGCGCGGTGAGACCGACTTCCGGGTGGGTGGCGATCACACGCGAGGCCATCTCGTAGAAGACCCGCAGCACCCAGATCCGTCGGTTGCGGACCGGCAGCCGTGAGAGACAGTCGCGCAGACCGTGCACGTAACCCTGGCGAACAGTGATGTTCGCCGGATCCGCCGCGGAAGACGTCCAGGTCGTCAGATCGAAGGTCGCAGGCGCCTCCTCGCCTTCTTCCGCCTCCAGCGTCACGAACCGACCGCGTCGCTTCAGCAAGTCGAGCACGCCGTTGCGCGCGATGGTCGAGAGGTAGCCGCGCAGTCCGGCGCCTTCGCCTTCTTCCAAGGTCCATGCCCCGGATTCGAAACGACGGAGGAGTTCTAACGCCTTTTCCGCCGCGATGTCGCGGAGGTCTTCGTCGTCGACGCGACCGCGCCGGGCGGCATGTCCCCGCGCGTAGTGCCGCAGCGCCGAGGTCAGGATCAACCAAACCTCGTCATCGTCGCGTCGGCCAGGGGCGCCGCGGAATCGAGAGAGCGCGGCGCTTCGCGCGCGAGCAGCAGTCGCTGCAGCCGCTCCGGCCAGCGAGGATCCTCGGGTCGTCCCGAACCTGACTGCATCGACCCCTTCCCGCGAACTCTCTCGGCCGGATCGAACTCGCGCCGAGAGACTGGAACACGGCCGCGCGCGGTGCGTCAACACTGGGCCTGCGCTAGGATCCTGCGCCGGGAGGAACGATGCGACCATTCATGAACCCCACGTGCGCCGTTCGCGCGCTCTGCGTCACGATCTGTCTCCTCGTGGCGACCGCGGGCCTGACTTCCGCCGAGCCGAACCAACCCGAGGCGCTCGACGCGCTCGATGAAGCGCTCGCGCTGACTGGCCTGACGCGGGCGGACCTCGGCTGGGAGGCGCGCGGTTGGTGGGAGCGCTATCCCGCCGACATCCCGTACAAGCTGCGGCATTTCGACGATCTCTTGGCCGAACCGTTGGCGGTGATGCCGTTCACCCGAGGCATGGGCGCGACGCTGACCAAGACGCTGGCGCCGGATCAGGTCGCAGGAGGGACGGGACCCCGCGGCGCTGGCGCGCTCTACCGGGCGGTGCACGATCTCGGCGTCAACAAGCGTTTCGGCGCGACGCGCGCCTACTCGGCCAACCTGGCGGCGCCGCCGACGCCGCTCGATGTCGCGCTGCTGGAGTGTTGGCGCGCGGGCGATCGCAAGAGCAGCTTCGCCGTCTTCGGGACCGCGCCGACGGCGATCCCCGAGAAGGCTCGGTTGACCGAGAGTTGCGCCGCGCTGCCGCCGGAAGTGAGCGGTATCCTCGGAAAGTTGGTGCTCGACCTGCTGGATGCGCGCGCCACCGCGGAACTCGCGTTTCGTCGCGTCGATCTGGAAACGCGCGCGCGCGTCGCCTCGCGGATCGATCTCGGAAACGAGATGACCGACGCGCAGGAGTACGACCCGGCGATCGACGACTTGGCGCTCGCGTGGGACGAGGCCAGCCTCTGGATCGGCGGGTTGAAGGCCGTCGAGGCGTTGGACCTCGCGCGACTCGCGCTCAATGACACCCTGCCCGACCTGCGCGACCGCAATCGACTCGCGTCGTTCCGCCTCTCCGTCGAGACCCCCGTCGGGTTCGTGATCGTCGACGGAACACGCGACGGGACGCACGAGATCGGAGCGTCCGGCGCCTTCCTCGTCGTCGATCTGGGCGGAAACGACAATTACCGCGGGCCAATCGCCGGCTCCGGGGCGCACCGCGTGCTCGGCGCCGCGCTCGACCTGAGCGGCGAAGATCTCTACGACGCCGGCGACACCGCACTCGGCGCAGGCGTGACCGGCATCGGCGTTTTGCTCGACGCGGACGGCGACGACCGATACAGCTCGCGCACGATGGGTCAGGGCGCCGGCCTCTTCGGCCTCGGCCTCTTGTGCGACCTGGCGGGTAATGACACCTACGTCCATCGCTTCAGCGGACAGGGCGCGGGCTTCTTCGGCATCGGCCTGCTGCTCGATCTGACGGGCGTCGACTCGTACGAACTCTGGGGGGACGGCCAAGGCTTCGGCGGCGTCGCCGGCGTAGGAGTCCTCGGCGATCGCGAAGGGGACGACACCTACGTCGCCGTCGTCGATCCGAAGGTGACGGGCCGACCGTCGGGCCACAGCGAGAATCGGATCTCGGCCAGCGGCGCCCAGGGCTGCGGCATGGGACGTCGCGGCGACGGCAGCGACGGCCACTCCTGGGCGGGCGGACTCGGCGTCCTCCTGGATGCGAGCGGCGACGATGAGTTCACCATCGGCAACTGGGGCCAGGGCTGCGGCTACTGGTTCGGGACCGGCCTCTTCTGGGACGGCGCGGGGAACGACGAAGTGCGCGGAACCGGCTGGACCTCGGCGTCGGGCGCGCACTTCTGTATAGGCGCCGTGATCGACGAGTCGGGCGACGATCTACACTCGACCGCACAGAACTGGGGACCGGCGTTCGGCCACGATTTCACAGTTGCTCTGTTGTACGACGGCGGCGGCGACGACCGCTACGAGTGCGGCTCCGAGGGCGTCGGTCACTCCATCAACCGAAGCGTCGCGCTCTGTTTGGACGTCGGCGGCGCTGACGAGTACCTCTTCGCGACCGAAGGCAAGCGCCCCGGGCTCGTCACCTACGATCCCCGCTTCCTCGATCGCACCACGCCGTCGGTCTACTGGACCGAGTCGACCTCGATCGGGCTGTTCCTCGACATCGGCGGCCTCGACCTGTATCGCCCTTGGACCGAAGGTCCAAGGGCGACCGTCATGGACCCATCCCCGCTTCCTGAAGTCGGCAACGATGTGACCAAGACCGACGACCCGGCCAGCGACACATTCCGCGCGCGCAACTTCGGGGTGTTCGTGGACCGCGCGGCGGGGACGCTCGATCTCCAGCGTCCGCATGGGGGGCGGCGCTGAACCGAAGGGCCGGGTCGCCCCGGCCCCTCGCGCGAGACCCCGACTACCGCCGCAGCACCACCTTTGCCGCTGCGCTGCGTCGGCCGTCCTGCCAGCGGATGAAGTAGACGCCCGGCGCAACGCGCCGACCGCTCTGGTCCGCACCGTCCCAGTTCGCGACACGCGTACCGTTACTTCCACTCTCGGTGGGGAGAAGTCGAAGCGTCCGACCCTGCGCATCGAAGACGAGGAGCCGTCCCTCGCCGCCGCTCGCCCCGGCCAGTTCGATACGGCAACCACTCTGCGCCGGCGACGGATAGACATGGAGGCTCTCGGCCTTGCCCAACAACTCCGCTTCCACTACTTCGCTCGGGACGAACCCGTGCGGGCCCGCGCCGGCCGGGGTCGTTCCATGGCAGACACTGCAGTTGCTCAAAGTACCCGCGTGCCCCTGCAGATCGATCATGTTGGCGTTGTCATTCACCTCTCGGCTGGGGAACTCGGCATGCGTGCTGTTGTGGCACCCAGCGCACATCACTCCGCCGTGCCCCTTCGCCAGCTTGTAGAGCACACCGACCGGCTCGCCGTACTGCGCGGTGTGACAGGTCCGACAGGCCGGCTCGTTCACCCACGGCACGCGGCCCTGGTGTTCGATCGAAGTCGCGACCGTCGCCATGTCGCCGTGACAATCCTGGCAGATGAGTCCGTGATCAGTGTTCATCGCGCCGCGCAGGCAACGAGCCGCCGGTCCCGGGTGGCACTTGTAGCAGCCGGTGATCCCCGGGGTCGTCTCATCCATGAACTTGTGCTGGTCGTGCATGCGAAACGAAAAGTAGCCTGCCTCTTCGATGCCGGGCGTACCGAGCGCCGGATCGGCGTGACAGCTCGCGCAGAGGATCGGCCGTTGGTTCGGGTCGAAGCCGGCTTCGTCCGGGTGGTCGTTCAGAATTCCGCTCTCGCTGGAGTGACATCCCGAGCCGAGGCAATTTATCTCGGCCGAGACCGGGAGGACCGGATTGCTGATCGCGACAGCCGTTCCATCTCCGTCCCTCGCGATCAGGCGCCCCTGCTGGTAAGGACTCTCGATCGTCGGCGTGGCGTCGGTGTACGGCGTGATCGGGATCCCTTCCGCCCGGAAGTGATCGCCGCTCCAGTCGAGCGTTCCGGTCAGTCCCTTTCCCGTCAGCCCGATGTTGTCCGGCAGATCCACGCCGAAGAGCTGAACGTCATAGCTCCAGAAGTCGGTCTTCCCCACGGAGTAAGTGTTGCCGGGGATCGAGTACTCGATCGTGAATCCCTTCGTCACGATCAATGGATCCACCCCGACGCTTCCCTGTCGGATGAGTTGGGCATCGACGTTGTTATACGGGGGCAGGATCGACAGGTTCGCATGGATTCGATTCATGCAATGCATACCGAGGTCGTTCCAGGAGAGGAGCACGTAACCGGCGCGGGCCGGTCCGGCCAAAGACAAGCAGAGGACAGCGAGAGCAATCCGGCCCGGCTGCCTTCCGACGGGACGCTGCGACATGGGAACCTCCGGTTCTCCAGTCGGCGGGCGCGTTCGCCCGGGGGCTGGCGTGGCGGGGAGAGCGATCCGAGCTACTCTCCGCAGCCCTTTCGCATCTCCTCACCCGTGACGATGCTCCTCGTCCCGTAGTCTGTCGAGAGGGGCCAGGTGACGTAGTACGTCTCGACATCGATCCCGAGCTTCGCCACCGTCTCGCACAGCTTTCTGGAGCGCCCCGTGAGCGGGTTTCCGGGCCGGTAGAAGAGCAGGTCGCCCGTCAGCAGAAGCTTCGCTCGCGGCAGATAGAAGAGAAAGTACTCGTCGGTGTGCTGCGACTCGACGTTGAAAATCTCCAGCGCGTTCATCTCGTCTTCGAAGAGCCGACGATCGGCGATGGTCTCGAGCTGGAGCGGCTTCGGCTCGCGCGCGAGCGCATCCGGGCGCAGGGAGTGCCCGGCGGCGAAGATCGTCTCGACCATCGGGGCGGTCGTCTCTGGCGCCAGCACCGTCGCGCCGGAGTGGACCCAGCTCCGCATCCCGCCGATGTATTGTCCGTGCAAGTGACTGAAAGCGAAATACCGGACCGGCTTTCCGAACTGCACGCCGATCCTCTGCACGACCCGGTCGCAGTTCCGTGAGTTGTACACGCCTTCGATGACCGCGAGGTGATCGGAGAACTCGATCACGAAGACGCGCGTATCCATCGACGTGATGTCCATGGCGAAACAATGCGGCGCGATCTCATGCGAGACCAGTTCGTCTGGATCGGCGACGCGCGCTCGATCGCGCGCGCGGTTCCCGTCGGGGAACTCTGTTTCGACGCCGGGCTCGACCGCGGAGAACGAGAAGCGGGCGATCTCTCGTCCGCCGGCCGTCACCACGACACCGGCCGGACCGCTGAATCCACCCCCCACCATCGTCCCCTCGTACCGTACCTCTTCCTCTCCGTCGCCGAGGACATCGTGGAAGGTCGATCGTCGCAGCCGCGTGATCGCTCCGCCCTCTCTCAACGACCCCTTCGAGTCGATCTCCCAGAGTTCGTCTCGCCACGCGAAGACCGACCGGCCGTCGGAGATCTCGCGCAGGTTCTCGGGCCTCTCTCGGATCGCGTTCACGACGACGAGCGGATGCAGCGCCGCGAGCGTGGCCGAGGAAACATCTACGAACGACGCAGCGTCGATCTCGACGCCGGCCGTATCAACCTGGAAGATCCGCCCGCGGCGCACGTAATAGCGATCGATCTCCCTCGCGTCCGGTTCACCCGACTCCAAGAAGAAACCGAATTCGCCGAGCCGGGGGTCGACCGTGAGCTGCAGGTCGATCTCGTAGCGCCGGAAGTCACCGGGCCGTTGCGGATGACTTCCATCGGTCACGAAGCCCGAGCCGAGGATGCGCAGCGGAGTCGGCTCCGCCGGCCGAGCGTCCGCGAGGTCGGAGAGACCCACCCAGTCGAGTGCGACGGCGAGTGCGACGGCGAGTGCGACGGCGAAAGCGACGGTGAAAGCGACGGTGATCGGACGCACGCGAATCCTCCAGAGGTCAGTCGCCCTCGAGCAGCGGGCCGAGGATAGCCTCGAGATTCGTTCTGCGCGAGACTGGTCCGGCCATGAACGAACACGAGCAGCGACACAGAATCCCCGCCGCGTGACCACGGCGGGGATTCCGGCCGCCGACGAGACCGAGGAAACCGCTCGATTCGCCGACAGGTTGGCTCTGAGGTCAGTTCGCGATCACGACTCTCTGGACTGCGTGTTCGCCCCTCGCTTCGAGCTTCATCCAGTAGACGCCCGCCGGGAGGGCGCGCCCGGCGCCGTCCGCCAGCGCGAAGGAGCGTCGTCCCTCCCCCGCGTTCACTTCATCTCGGAACAGCGTTGCGAGCTGGCGGCCGCTCGCGTCCCAGAGCGTGAGACTCGCGACGCCGGCTTGCGGCATCGACCAATTGATCTCCACCTGCCCGGTGGTCGGCGTCGGGGCAGGCGTACCGAGGAAGAGCGTCCCCGATCGATCCAGGGCCTGATCCACGTCACTGGTCGCGCACGGACTCGGATCGCAGACGGTGCGGTTTCCTTGATAGTGGTCGCCGCAATCGGCCACGAGCGTGATCTCGCAGAAGCCGTTGTCGTGACAACAAGCGCCGGCGATCGCCTCGCATGGATTCGGATCGCACGTCGTACCGACGCCCATGAACGTGTCGCCGCAGTTGTCGAGAGTCTGGATCTCGCAGACGGCGGCGTCGGCGCAGCAAGCGCCGGTCAGGTTGACGCAGAGGCTTGGCTCACAGGTCGTTCCGTCTCCCATGTACTGGCCGGCGCAGGTGAACGGATCGGTGATCACACAGAGGTCGTCCCCGTAGCAGCAGGCGCCGACCGCCGCGCCGCACGGATTCGGGACGCACGGCTCGCCGTCCCCGAGATAGACGCCGCCGTTCATCGCACAACTCTTCGCGTCTTCGACCTCGCAGGACTGATCCCAGAAGCAGCAGGCGCCGAAACCCGTTCCGCAGAGGTCCGGAGTGCAAGGAACGAGATCGCCGTGATAGGTCCCGCCATTGGCGTCGCAGTCGGCCGACGTCAGCGTGACGCACTGCCCCGACGTGAGGCAGCAGGCGCCGGTGGTCGGCGCTGTGCCGCAAGTGAAGCTCTGGCAGCGAATCATCACGTCCGAGTCCAAGACGGGGTCGCCGGCGTCCGCCAGCGCGATCTTGATGTGATTCGAACCCGGCTGGATGGTTCCGGTGGCGTAGAAGGTCTGGGTCAGTCCGTCCAACTCGGTGTCGAGCAGCCCCCCGCCGTCGTCGAGGTCGTTGTTCCTGAAGCAGTCGCAGTTCGGACCCGCGCCGATGTACGGGTTGCCGCAGTTCACGTTGTTGATCGAGACGGGAGAGCCAGCGAGGCTGCAGCCTTGCGGCGATACCGCGATATTCACTCCGTTCAAGAAGAATCCGAAGACGTCGTTGTACGGTGTATTGACGTACTCATTGTATTCTTCCGATCCAAATACATACTGAAAGACGACGTCTTGCGCACTATTGCATGTGAAGTCGAACTCCAGGATGACGGCGTCGTAAGTCGTGTATCCAGGAATCAACGACTCGAGATCGACGTCACCCGGCGCCATGTTGTCGGTCGAGGTGGCGTCGCCGACGTTCGGGCCATCGAGCGTATGGATGTCTCCGGAGCTCAGAATGATCCCTTGATCGAAGCCGATCACGCCGAGGCCCCCGACGAATGAGCCCGCGGCTTGCGGGGCGGCCGTCAGCACGGCGTTCGACACCGTGACATCCGGGCCGAGCAGGCACTGGAGAAGTTCCGTCGCCGTGGCGGCGGGGGTCACGAGTTGGGCTCCACCGCCTCTCCCGGCGACGTAGTTGGTCCCCGTGGGACGGCCTTCCGCGCCTTGGGCTGTCCGGGCGCCGGGATGCAGAGCAGTTAGCGCGAGCATGATCCCGCCCACGCAGAGTTTCGCCCCCGAACTGGTTCGCACGATCCACACTCCTTCGGCTGGCCGCCGCGGTAGGACGGACCCCAGCCCCCCCAAGCCTGGTCAGCGGCCATCACTGCGGGCGCCGCCGACCTTCCTCCAAGACCAGATGGAAGGTGCGCGCTCGAGCGGCCGGCATCTGTGACATCCGTCAGGTTGTGGACGGTTCTCGGCGATGGTCACGGCGCGCAGGCGACTTTGGTTCGCCTCCGCTCACTCCTCTGACCGATCCCTCGGCAGCAACCCGCCGCGTAGTCGACGGCGTGCACCTTGAACGCGCGCACCGCGAACTCGTCGAAGGCGGTGACAAAGACGATCAGGGGTAGATGCACCGGCGCGATCTCGTGCACGAGTTGGAACCCGTCCATCCCGGGCATCTGGACATCGAGGAACACGAGGTCCGGCTGCGTCTCGACGATGCAGCGGACTCCGGTCGGTCCATCGCCGGCTTCCCCCACGATCTCGAGATCGGAAGCTCGAGCAAGTCGGAGCCGCAGGCCCTCGCGCGCGAGCGGCTCGTCGTCTACGAGGACGGTGCGGATCCCGGTCCGAGTCACGGCGCGGCCACGATCTTCCCCGGCAAGTGGAGCGAAACGCGGGCGCCGCCGGCGGCGCCGGTCGCGCGCTGATCCCGTGCTCGAACCATTCTCCACCAGCGGCTGCAAGATCATCGGCGGGACGAAAACGGAGAGAGACTCCGGATCGATCGTCTTCTCGATGGTCAGGCGACTCCCGAAGCGGATCGCCTGGATCTCCAGGTAGCGATCGAGGATCTCCAACTCCTGACGCAGTGGGATCTCGCGCGGAAGATTACGATCGAGCGAGACGCGGAGAGGTTGCTCAGTCGCTCGAGCATCTCGACGACGGCGCGCTGATCGCCTCGCAGCGCCATCGTCGAAGTGGCGTTCAGCGTGTTGAAGAGAAAATGCGGATCGAGTTGCGCCCGCAGCGCGTCGAGTCGCGCCTCCGTCAAACTCACCGACAGCCGCGAAGCCGCCAGCGCGCGCTCCTGCGCGACCCGCGCGTGATGGAACGCGGCGTTGGCCCCGATGATGCCCCAATAGATGATGACGTCGAGCGCGAGGTAGTACGTCAACAGCGACCGCATGCGAAACGTGAACCGATTCGGAGTTCCTTCGATGAGGAATCCATAGACGACGACGCAGGCGGCCAGGTGCGTCACGGCGAAGAGCAGGCTCGCGACGAGGTGAATCGGGACGGCGCGCCGCCAGGCGTCTCGGTCGAGCGGAAACTTCGCGCTCAGACGCGCCGCCAGCAGCGCCCCGGGGAGGATCAGGATCCAGCGCGGCAACGCCAGCACCAGCGCTTCCGACAAACTCCGGGCATCCGAGGGAGCGGAAGGACGGAGGAGATTCTGCGTCGCCTCGATCAAACCGAGAAAGAGGAGAGCGCCGAGCCGGATTCACGTGCGCATGACGGGACGCTAGTGAAGAGGTCGGCGCGCTGGCAACGAACGTCGGGGCCAGGATCCGCGAATCCGCCCGATCAACCCTGTCGCCACCGCTTCGTCCCTCTCACCACCGCCTCATCCCCGCTCGCTCCCTTTCCGTCGCGCGCGGCCTGAGACTCGTCTGACGCCGGGGCGACAACTGCACGAAGGGAGCTGACCAGAATGTCTAAACGTCGCCTCGAACTCATCGCGCGCAGCACGTTCATCACCGCCGTCTCGATGGTGCTCGCACTCCACACCCCGGATCCGACGCACGGCCAGACGCTGACGCGCGTCACCGATCCGACCAATCCCATCACGACCGATCTCGCCAACAGCGGCGGCGGTTCGTGGATCGATCTCGACGACGACGGTGATCTCGAGCTGTTCGTCGCGAACGGCAACTTGGTCAGCCAATCGAACGCTCTCTATTTCAATCTCGGCGGGGGCGCGTTCCAAGCGGTCACGACCGGCCCCGTCATCGCGGACGGCGGCTCGTCGATCGGCGGAACCTGGGGCGACTACGACAACGACGGTCGCCTCGATCTCTTCGTCGGCGTCGACGGCGCGAACAACCTGCTCTTCGCCAACGACAACCCGCCGAACTACACCTTCACTCAGGTGCTGACGGGCGACCCGGTGACCGACGGCGGAAGCACGTTCGGCGTCGTCTGGGGCGACTACGACGCCGACGGCCAACTGGATCTCTTCGCCGCGAACCAGCTCGGTCAGGCGAACTTCCTCTATCGCAACGAAGGCAACGCCAACCACTGGTTGACGATTCGCGCGACCGGGACGATCTCGAATCGCTCTGCGATCGGAGCGAAGGTCCGGGTTCGCGCCGTGATCGGCGGCGCGCCGCGTTGGCAGATGCAAGAGGTGGTCGCGCAGACCGGCTACAACAGCCAGAACCTCGATCTGTGGAGAGGACATCCTGGTCAACGTCCCAGCCGATCAACTGCTGCGGCTGTTCGAAGGAGGAACGACGAGCGCGCCGACCCAGGGGATGAGCGATCCGTTCCTCATCCTCGAACCGGCGTCCACCGCGTCCTCCCCGGGGATCCGGCTCGCGCTGCGCGAGCCGGGTCAGATCGAGGCCTCTCTCTTCACGGTCGCCGGACGACGGATCGACACGCACACCGGTCCCGCCGGAGCCGGCGAGCAGCGGATCGGACTCGGCTCCGCTTCGCTCGCCTCCGGCGTCTATCTCTGCCAGGTGAAATGGGCAGGTGCGCGCCACGCCGCCTCGCGATCTACCCGCATCGTCTGGATCAGGTGAAGCGCGGTTGGCTCACCGAACGCGAACCGTTCGGAGCGCCGACCGTCCCGCACCGCTGACGAGATCATAGAAATAGACTCCCGCCGGCAGCGCTCGCCCTGTCTCGTCGGTCCCGTCCCAGCGCACTCGATGCGATCCGGCGGGGATCTGGGCGTCGACCAACGAGCGCACGCTTCGTCCCGTGATGTCGACCACGGTCAGCCGCACCGGACCCGCGGTCGGAAGATCGAACGAGATCTCGGCGGCATCGTGGAAGGGACTGGGCCGGCTTTCGAGGACGAGGCGAATCGGGCCGGGGGCGATCGGCGCGTCGGCGGGGTCGACCGTCGGCACCGTCAGCACCGCCAGTCCGCGACTCACGCAGATCATCCAGAGTTCGTACGCGCCAGGAATCTCGCGCACCGCCATCTGACGAATCTGCGCATGCGGGAGCCCGCCCCACTGCGGCTCCCCGTTCACCGGCGCGGGGAAGTAACCGGCCTCGACGCCGTCGAACCAGAGGAGACCGTTGGGCGCGCCATTCCAGCCGCCCGGATCGAACATCGCAAACCAGACGCGGCCGTCGGACGTCACGGCCAGCGGACTCGCCCCGAGGCAGGAGTAGCCTCCGACTTCCGTGAAGTACTCGTAGCTGCCTGTGTTCGCGTCGAGCTTGAACATCCCCTGCGTCGATCCCAGCCAGGCCGTGCCGTTCGGGCCGGCGGCCACCGTGCCGAAGATGTCGCTTTGCGTGTTCAGCTCGGGGAACTGCGTGTAGTCCCGAGAGAATCGATAGACGCCGTCGGTGCGGATCACTTCGGCGTACGTGCTCACCCAAACAGTCCCCGGCCGCTGCGGATCGTTCTGGATGTTGTTGCCCCACGTACCGTTGTTCGCCACCGAGACCCAGCTCGCCCCGTTGTGATAGCGGAGCTCGTAGTAGTTGCCGATTGACCAGAGGCGACCGAGGGAGTCTTCGACCAGACCGCGACTCTCGCTCATTCCGTTGAGATTGGTCCAAGTGGAGCCGTTCCACTGGCGGATGCCGTTGTACATCGGATTCACCGCCACGCTGCCGTTCGACGGACGGAAGCCCACCGCCTCACTGTTGTCGGTCGGGAACGGCCACGGAACGCCCAGGCCGTACTGGTGATTGTTGAACCCGATCCAGCGCGTCCCGTCGAACTTCGTCATGCCGCCGACGTCCGGACCCGCATTGGCGCTCGCGTAGACATCTCCGCTGACCGGATCGAGCGAGAGGTCTGAGTTGAAGGAGCCGTACTGGCTTGTGTTCGTCACGCGGTAGCGCTGCCAGAGCCCTGTTTCCGCGTCGCGACGAGCGGCGCCGCCCGTCCCGCAAGCCCAGACGTTGCCGACGTCGTCGAGTCCGAGGTCAGACGTGTAGCCGCCGTCTCTCCAGACGCCGAGGTCTTGCCACGTTGCGCCGTTGAACCGCCAGATCCGTCCGGCGCCATCGGCGAGCAGCGCCTGTCGGTCTCCGAAGGCTCGGAAAGCCCAGACCGAAGGGTTGCCGGCGGGAATCGGCGGTTGCGCGGGCGTGACCCAGACGCCGTCGATCCGTCGGTAATCGAGCGAGTAGACCGGGTTCCCCCCGTTGAACGTCACGAACCGGTTCATCCAGAGGTTGCCGGAATCGTCCACGCTGTCCTCGCCCGGCATCTCGAGCATGCTGCCGGGCGTGAAGCTGAAGTCGTGGAAGCTCCACTGTTGCGTGTCGGAATCGAACGCGACGATCGCGGTCGTGTTGTCCGCATCGCCCCACACGATGTAGCCGCCGCCCGGCTTGGGCTGGATCGAGACGGAACGGACGTTCCAGACCAGGAGCGGCCAGTTGTTGCCGCCCTGCGGCGGATTGCCTCCCGTCCAGTGATGCCAATCGCTCGTTCCCGGCGTGTGGCGCACGATCCCGCCCAGATTGCCGCCGAATCCCAGCAGCGCGAACCAGATCTTGCCGTCGGGTGAGATGTCGAGGTCGCGGCATCCGCCGTTGGCCAGCGCGGGACTCGCGGCGGCGTAGTTCACCAACGACGTAGGCCCGACCGCCGGGTCGAAGCGCAGCGCCCCCCGCCAGGTCGCCATCCACAATTGGCCTTCGTCATCTTGGACGATGTCGCTGACGCGAGTCGTCCCGGTGACGTCGGGATGCCCGATCACCGGATAGTCGATGTTGGAGATGTTGATCCAGCGGTTCTCCGCGCGGATGAACTTCGAGACCCCGCCTTCCTCGAAGCCGGCGTCGTAGCCGCCGATCCAGGGGTCGCCGTCGGGGCCGATCCAGAGCGCTTCGCAGTCGTCGCCCTGAATGCCGGTGTTGCCTGGGCGGTAGTACCTCCAACTGACCTCCCGTCCGTCCTGGGCCAGGGCAGCCGACCCCGCGCTGACCAGGAGTGCGACGGGCCACGCCGCGCGTTTCAGCCAAACCACCCCTCGCCGCACGGATCTCTTCATCATCATGGTGCCGCTCCTTGTTTCTCGACGTCATCTGCAGACGTCCCATCTTCCCGAGAACCTCGCCGACGTCCCGGAACGGCCGTCGACGTGAAAGTCCTGCGGCGATCGTAGGGCAGTCTCCGCCACCCTTCCCTGACGCCTGTTACCTTGGGTTGTGGAATCAAGAACTGCGCTCGACGGGGGCAAGGCTCGCGCTGCAAGTCGTTGTTCCTTCTCACGGCGCGCGGTGACGAGTGCGCGACACCACCGTTTCGAACCTCCGGCAGTCAGTCAAAAGCAGGGGCGGCAGTACGGGTTGAAGACTTCGGTGAAGGCTCCGCCGATTCCCGGCTAGTGAGCGAGTCGCCGAGGTCCGCGCACGCACGGTCAACTGATTATATCCCTTGGAGTTATGGCTCTCGCGTGGAATAGGGTCAGACCGCGAGACGCAGGACTTCCTCGCAGGCCGGCGACAAGGAAGCGCAGTTCTTGGTTCCACAAACGAAGGGACGCGGGTAGCTCTTCGCGCGCGCTGAAGATCAGATACTTGCTCCCAAGCCTAGGCGGGCCGCCGACCGCCTGGTATCCTTGACTTCGCGCACCGCGGGTCCAGGTACTTTGCCGCACTTGGAATCGTCGAGCGCCTCCCCCCGACTGTGAGGACAACGGCCCGGTGCACGTCCGCGAGTCCCCCTCGCGCACTCGTGTCCCAGTCGCTGTCCAACTACGACATCTCTCCGGGAGGACACGAATGGCGGCAAGGCCAGTCTTTGCGGCTTGGATCCTACTTGTTGTCCTCGGCGTGCTCTCGGCGTTCGCTTCGCCGTCGCTCGCCCAGTTCACGATCACGGCCTCGGCCGGCGCCAACGGCTCGATCTCGCCCAACGGGGCGATCGTGGTGAACCACGGGGCCAACCAGAGCTTCACGTTCACGCCGACGGTCGGACACCATGTGACCGACGTACTCGTCGACGGCGCCTCGGTCGGCGTCGTCACCTCGTACAGCTTCACGAACGTCACCGCCGATCACACCATCGCGGTCAGCTTCGCGTTCTCTACGCACCACTCCTCCGCGATCGCCGTCTCTCCCGATGGACGGGAGGCCTGGGTGGTGAATCCCGATCACGGGTCGGTCTCGGTGCTCGGGCTGCAAGCGCCCGACGAGAATCAGCTCCTGGCGGAGATCCCGGTCGGCGCGGAGCCGTGGTCGGTCGACATCCATCCGACGAACGGCGAGGTGTGGGTCACCTCGATGGCCGAGGACAAGGTCTTCATCATCGACGCGGCCTCCCGCACGGTGGTCGGATCGATCGCCACCGGCTTCGAGACGTTCGCAGTCGCTTTCAACCCCGCCGGCACGACGGCCCTCGTGACCGCTTCGGGCGCCGACAAGGTGCATGCCATCAACGTCGCCACGCGCACCGTCACGAACACGATGTTCGTCTATCGCAGGCCGCGCGGCATCGCCTGGAAGAGCGATGGTTCGCGCGCCTGGGTTTCTCACCTCCTGATGCCGGAACTCACGGGGCGGTTGACGGCGGTGAATCCGAGTTTCTGGACCACCTCGTCGATCACGCTCAACCAGGTCTTCGCCCTGGCCAACGGCGGCTATCCGAGCACCATGCAGAATCTGTCGCTCTTTCCTGCGCCGGGGGACACGGTCCTGTGGATCCCGAACAACATGATCAACACGGCGGCGGGGGAGATCGCGCACAACCCGCTGACTCCGTTCAAAATTTTCCACGCCACGATTCGGCCGGTGAACATTGCCGTCGCGCAGGGGGATCGCCCCGGCTCGACCTACTACCTGAGCAACGGCGCGCCGGTCGGCGGACCGATCGCGGTCGACTTCAAAGACGGGAAGGCGTACGTCGCGAATCTGCACAGTGACAATGTGACGGTGCTGACCGCGGCCGATCCGCTCGCGCCCACCCACCTGGCCTTGATCGCGGCGGGGAAGGGGCCGATCGGGATCGTCACGCACCCGACGCTGCCTCGCGCCTACGTCGCCAACTGGCTCTCGCGGAGCGTCACCGTGATCGATACCGACGCGGACCTCGCGCTCACCACGATCCCGAGCGTGACCGAAGAGGTGCTCTCCCCCGCGCTGCTCAACGGGAAGCAACTCTTCTACACCTCGACGGGGGCGCTCTCCATGGATGGGCGCGGATCGTGCGCCTCTTGCCACGTCTTCGACCGCAGCGACTCCCGCCCGTGGGATCTCTCGCAGTTCGGCAAGCATCTGCGCGCGACGCCCGACATGCGCGGCATCGGCCGTACCGGGGCGCACGATTGGACGGCGGACAAAGACGAGATGCAGGACCACAACTTCGGCATTCTCGAGTTCACCGGCGGCGCAGGGCTGATCCCCTCGCCGAATCCGCCGCTCGGCGCGCCGAATGCCGGACTCTCCCAGGACATGGACGATATGGCGCTCTACATGACCTCGGTCGAGCCGCGGCGCGGTTCGCCGTTCCGGAATCCGGACGGCTCGCACACCGCGAATGCACTGGTGGGGCAAGCAATCTTCAACGACCCCGCGGTCGGCTGCGCCTCCTGCCACGTCCCTCCGTTCTATACCGACTCGAAGCTGACGGAGAACCCGTTCATCCGGCACATCGTGGGCACGGCCGATCCGGACGATGCCGACGGCGCAGCCGGCTACGACACGCCTTCGCTGATCAATTTATGGGATAGCGGCCCTTACCTCCACGACCACCTCGCGAGCTCGGCCGGCGCGACGGCGGCGCCGGCGCTCATGAAGGTGCTCACCGTCATGAATCCGGACGACCAACACGGCGTCACCTCGACCCTGACTTCGCCGCAGCGCTCGGCGCTCGTATCTTTTCTCCTGGAGATCACCTGGCCCGACTCGTCCGTCACCACCGGCGTCGAACCGCCGACCGCCGATGGGCGCTTCGGAAACAGAGTCGACGCGGTCTTCCCGAATCCGTTCCGCGACGAGACCTCGCTCAGATTCTCGATCGAACACAGCCCGTCGAAGGTCCAGATCGACCTGTTCGACGTGGCCGGGCGACATGTGCGCACGTTGCTCGACCGCGAGATGGCGCGCGGCGCGCACATCGTCGGTTGGGACTCGCGCGACGCCGCCGGCCGCGAAGTCGCCGCCGGTTCGTACTTCGCGCGCCTGATCGTGAACGGCGAGGCGCAGGCATCGAAACGGATGGCGGTGCTGCGCTAGGTTCTGCTCACCGGCCCGAGGTACCGATCCAGCCACTCCAAGGTCTGCTTGATCGTCTCGACGCGCGGGACCGAGTGCCCACCCGGGTAGGTCAATCGCCGCTTGTGATCGGGCGGCGTTCCGAGCAGGTCGAACATGGGCTTCTGCGAAGTCTCGGCCGGGAAGAAGAAATCGAGTTCGCCGTTCAGCATCAGCGTCGGCTGGGTCACGCGGGTGATGTAGTTGATCGGGTCGACTTCGGGCAGCGCGCGTTGGAAGGTCAGTCCCGCCACATAGAGCACGTTCGCGCGAATGCGCCGTTCGATCGCCGGCATGACCGCGCCCATATAGCCTCCCCAGCTCAGGCCGAAATAGGCGATCCGGCTCGCGTCGATGTCCTCTCGCGTCTCGAGGTAGTCGATCGTCCGACCCAGATCGCGCGCCCACATGATCATGTAGTCGCGGTACTGGGCCGTCTCCGACGGGTAGTCGGAGTGCAACTCGCCTCCGCGGTGGTACGTGCCTTTGTAGACGGGAAGGATCACCGCGCGGCCGCTGCGCACGATGAAGTCGGTGCGCCGCAGGTCCAGCGGGTTGAAGACGCGCGTGTGGATAGCGTTCGAGCCTGGGAAGACGACGACCGCTTGATGCGGGCCGCGACTCTGTTCGGGTAGGAACAGGTAGACGGTCAGGCGCTCACCGCCGTAGGCGGCGGCGAGCGTCACGGTCTGCATCCGCCCGAGGATGCTCGGTTCTTCCGACTCGAGCCGCGACGCGAGCGGCGAGGGGTCGTAGTGGAACTGGCGGAGGAAGTACTCGAAGACGGAGTCGGGCACGGGCGTCTCCGCACGGAAGTCCCGAAACGGCAACTCGATTGCGCGCGTCAGATTGGCCAGGTTCTCCTCCGGCTCCACGTGTCGGATGCAGCGGAAGCCGTTGGTCAGCGAACGGTCGGAGGGATTCTGCGCCCAAGCGTCGTTGAACGAGTACTCGGGATCGTTCCAACCGCCGCCGAGAATGAACCGATTGCCTTCGCGTAACTCGGCGTTCGCGGCCCATTCGCGCACGTTGCCGGCCAGATCACGGACGCCGAATCGGTTCAAGCTGTGGGTGGAGCCGACCCTCACGAGACCACGCCCCGCGAGATTCGCCTGGGCGATGATCTGGGCGCTGGCGCAGGTGAAGGCGACGCGGTTCCAGTGGAAGATCGTGGGCAGACTCTTGTCCGCCCAGGCGGCGTACGCCGCCGCTTCGAACCAACTGACACCCGTGACCGGTAGGTCGTCTTCGCCTGGGGCGCACTCTCCGCCCTCCCATCCGGCGGGGCCCGGTTGTCCGGCCGCGTCGACGAAGCGAGCCAGCTCGGGATCGCGGTAGCCGCCGGCCTCGACGAATCGTTTGTAGTCACGATTCGTGACGGGATTGCGATCCATCAGGAAGCCGGCCATCGGCTCGGTTTCCAGGTGATCGAGCCCCGGCATGAACAACGCGAACTTGCCGGCGGGGACCCATTCCATCTCGGCGGGCCAATGGTCGGGGGGGAACAGCGGGTAATGGAAGACCGAGCCGACGAACTCCATGTTCCAGATCAGGTCCTCGACCGTGCGATGTCCATCGAGTTCGATCCGTATGCGCGTGAATCCCTTCGGCCACAGGATGCTCTCGATCGGCGTCACGCCCATGGCGGTCCACTCCGACTCCGGCGCGCCGTAGTACTTGACCGAAACGTTCGCGCCCGGCGGGTCCGACGTGACTCCGATCGCGCGGGCGAAGTAGCTCTGCAGTCGCTCGAGCTGCGGATCTTGGGGGGCGAGCTTCGCGAGTTCGCGCCCGACCTGGAACGCCTCCCATGCCTCGGGACCTTCCTCCAGGCCTTGGATGCGATCGACGATCTTTCCTAGTTCAGCCGCGCCGCCGCCGCGGGCCCAGTCCCGAAGCTTGACGAGCGCATCGTGTAGCTCCGCCGCGGTGGCGAATCGGTTGGCGGGATCCTTCTCGAGGCACTGACGGACGATTGCCGCCAGGCGCGCCGGCACCGCAGGGTTCATCGCATCGCACGATCGCGGCGTCTCTCGCAGGATCGCGGCCAGCATCGAGACCTGGTCGGCGCCTTGGAACGGCCGTTGGCCGGAGGCGAGCTCGTAGATCACGATCCCGAGCGAGAAGACATCCGAGCGAGCGTCGGCCGGCCGGCCCTGCGCCTGTTCGGGCGACATGTAGGTCACGGTGCCGAAGATTGCGCCCGGTCGGGTGAGGTCGTCGGCGACCGCGAGGGTCGGGGCGTCGGCGCCGCTCGAGAGTGGTGCGAGTGGTGCGAGTGGTGAAAGCGACGCGATCGAGGTGGCGAGCCCGAAGTCCAGCACGCGCAGCCGGCCGTCCTCCCCGAGCATGATGTTGTCCGGCTTCACATCGCGGTGGACGATGCCGCGGCCGTGCGCGGCCGAGAGCGCGTGCGCGATCGTGATCGCGAGATCCAACACGCGCGCCGGTTGCAGCGCGCCGTCCGCGAGTTCGTGGGTGAGGGTCCGTCCTTCGACCAGTTCCATCGAGAGGAACGGGCCGTCGGGCGATTCCTCGACTGCGTGGATGGTCACGATGTTCGGATGGTTGAGCGACGCCAGCGTGCGTGCTTCGCGGCGGAAGCGTTCGAGCCACTGCGGATCACCGGCGAGCGCGGCCGGCAGTTGCTTCAGAGCGACCGATCGGCCGAGTCGCGTGTCCTCGGCTCGCCATACCTCGCCCATCCCGCCAGCGCCGAGCTTCTCGATCAGTCGGTAGCGCTCCAGCATCAGACCCGGTTCGAATCGCATGGGCTCCTCAGGGAAATCGGAAACTAGGGCGAGTCAGAATCGGGCGGGAACGTCCCCCCATCTTCGGCTCCGAACTCGTTTCAAAACGTGTTCGGTTGCGCTGGGATTCGTTTCGCTTGCCTCACGCGGGCCCGCCCCAGTCGAGCCAGACCCCGGCGCCGGTCTCGATTGCTCGGCGATGGATGTCGTGGGCCGCGGCCAGGTCCTCGAGCGCGATGCCGAGCGATTCGTAGACGGTGATGTCGTCGTGCGAGACGCGGCCGGCGATCGTGCCCAGGAACAGCTCGCCGATCTCACCGAGCAGGTGCTCGTCGGAGATCGCGCCTTCCTCTCGCGGAATGAGGAAGTCTCCCGCTTCGTTCAGGCACGACTCCCGGCAATCGGTGAAGAACCGGGCGCGTCGCACGGCCTCGGTGTCGAGTTCGCGCGTCGTCGAGAAGCACGAGCCGACGGCGTTGACATGTGTCCCCGGCGAGAGCATCTCGCCGGGCAAGATCGGCTCGCGCGACGACGTTGTCGTGCAGATCAGATCCGCGCCGCGCACGGCGGCTGCGACGCTCGACGCGACCTCGACTTTGAGTTCGGCTGCGGCTGCGGCTGCGGCTGGGGCTGCGAGCGACGCCTGTGCCTCGGTCGCGAATCGCTCCGCGTTCTCCCGCGTCCGACTCCACACCCTCACGCGGCGCAGCTTTCGCACGACCCCCATCGCCTCCAAATGAGTGCGCGCCTGCACTCCCGCGCCGATCAGCGCGAGATCTCCGGCGTCCTCCCGCGCCAACGCATCGGTCGCGGCGGCCGAAGCCGCGGCGGTGCGGATCGCGGTGATCGACGCGGCGTCGAGGATCGCGAGCGGCTCGCCATGATCGAGACCGAACAGCATCACCACGCCTTGATGCGATTCATACGGCGTGCCGTGATTCCCAGGCATCACGCTGACCACCTTGAGGCCGAAGCTCCGCGGGTTCCCGAGGTAGCCGGGCATCAGTCCGAGGAGCCCCGAGCGATCGGGGAGCCAGATCCCGCGGCGCAACGGCAAGACCGCATCGCCGCGCGCGAAGGTGGTGAGCGCGTCGCGCATGAGGTCGACGCATCGCTGCATCGGCAGCAGCTTCTCTACGCCGACGCCGTTGACGAAGAGCACCCTCATGCGTCGATGAAGCCCATCTTCTTCATGAAGGCGGCCCAGCGCGGATCGGACTGAACCGGCCGGAAGACCGGTTCGAACCTGAGTAACGCCAGCCCGACGTCGCGTTGAGAGTAGGCCCGATCCAACCACTCGAAGGCGGCGTCCCATTCCCTGCGCATCGCGCACGCTCCCGCGATCTGGTAGGCCGCGTCCTCGGCGTGTCCGTCGATCAGCGCTTGGAGCGCGGCGTCCGACTGCTCGGCGCGCCCGGCCAAGTGATGCGCGATCGACAAGCCGCAGAGCCGAGCGAACGGTTCGGGTTCCTGCTCCAGTTCACGGATTGCCTCGGCGTCCCGACCTTGCTCGGCGAGAATCAATCCGAGGACCAGGTGCGTCACGATTCGTTGGGGATTGAGCTCCAACGCCTTCACCAACGCCTGCCGCGCCTCGTCGTAGCGCCCCGCGTACCGGTACGCGTTCCCGAGAGTGGAGAATGCGCCGGAGTTCAGGGGATCGTGCTCCGTCGCGCGTTGCGCCAGCGCGATCGCATCGTCGAGCCGCCCGACTCCCAAGGCCAGGCCTCCGATCGCTCGGAGCGCATAAGCGCCGCTCGGATCGAGCTCGAGGGCGCGCAGGAAAGAGGCTTCGGCGGCCTTCCAATCCCAGTCGTGACTCACCTGGATCGATCCGAGCACGACATACGCCTCGGAAAGATCTGGCTGGAGCGCGATCCCGCGTTGCGTCGCGGCGCGAGCCTCCTCGGCGCCCGCTCTGAGCGGGATCCACCCGTAGCCAGCCTGGTGGTTGATCGCGCGGCCCAGCTCCACCCACGCCAGCGCACTGTCGGGGTCGAGCTCCAGCGCCTGGCGGAAGTAGCCGACGGCTCGCGCCACATCGTCGCGCGTGAATCTCTCGACGAAGTAGCGCCCTTGCAACACGAGGCGATGCGCCTCGGGATTCTCTGCACGCCCCTTGGCCGCGGCTTCCACCGCCGCGCGCACTTCGCCGCTCGCCTTCGAGTGGGGCGCCTCCCCCATCAGCGTCGTGCGGAGTTCCTTCACGACCGACTGAGCGATGTCGTCTTGCACCGCGAAGATGTCGTCGAGCGTGCGGTCGTAGGTCTCCGACCAGAGGTGATAGCCGTCGGACACCTTCACCAGTTGAACGGAGATCCGTACGCGGTTGCCCGACTTGCGCACGCTCCCCTCGAGCAGGGTGGCGACGTTGAGTTTCCGTCCGATGGTCGAGAGTTCTTCGTCTTTCCCCTTGAAGTGATACGACGACGTGCGCGCGGCGACGCGCAGGCCGCGGATCTTGGCGAGAACGTTGAGGAGTTCGTCGGCGAGGCCATCGGAGAAGTACTCGTCGTCTGCGTCGCGGCTGCGATTCACGAAGGGCAGCACGGCGATCGAGGGGATCTCGTGCGGCGGCGGCCCGGGGGCTGGTGCTGGAGGCGGTGTTGGGGCCGTCCCCGGAGGCGGCGAATACTGGGATGTCGCTGATGCGGTTGATACCGTCGACGTGGCCGAGGTGGCCGACGTCGTCGACGTCGACGCCGCCGCCGCCGCCGCCGCCATCCCGCTCGACTCGATCGTCCGCCTCAGGAACTCGAGTTCGTTGCGCACGTCCTTCGCTGTTTGGAACCGACGCTCGCGGTCCTTCTCCAGACACCGACCGACAATCCGATGCAGATCTCCCGGGAGATCGGCGCGCAGTAACTGCAGCGGAGGGGGCGCGTCTCTCAGGATGGCCGAGGTGACGTCCGCCAGCGTGGTCCCGATGAACGGTCGACGACCGGAGGCGAGTTCGTAGATCAGGATGCCGGAGGCGAAGAGATCGGTGCGCGCGTCGACCGGCTCCCCGCGAAGTTGTTCGGGCGCCATGTACGGCGCGGTGCCGACCACTTGACCCGCGGAAGAGACCGGCGCCTCGACAGTGCGCGCTAGCGTCGCGTCCGACGTCGGCTCCATCGACGTCAGCTTGGCCAGGCCGAAGTCGAGCACCTTCAGTCGGCCCGTGCTCGTGACCATGACGTTCGCGGGCTTGAGGTCTCGATGGACGACGCCGCGTTCGTGCGCCGCCACCAGTGCGTCAGCCAAGGGGATCGCGAGATCCAAGACCCTCGAGAGGACGAGTCCGCCCGGCGTAATGAGCAGATCGAGGCCGTGCCCCTCGACCAGCTCCATCGTGAGGAAGCGAGTTCCCGCCGCCTCTTCGATGGAGAAAATCGTGACGATGTTGGGATGGTTGAGCGCGGCGACCGCCTTCGCTTCGCGCTCGAAGCGAGCGAGCCGATCGGGGTGTGATGCCACCGACTCCGGCAGCACCTTCACTGCGACTTCGCGTCCCAACCTCGAATCCCGCGCGCGATACACCTCGCCCATCCCGCCCGCGCCGAGCGACGCGACGATTTCGTAAGAGCCGAGACGGGCGCCAGGGAGGAGAGGCATGAGCGAGGGAGTCTAACAGCGGGTGCGCGGAGGGGTGAATGGCTTCGGAAACTCCTCGAAGGGGCTCGCGCTGTCGGAGCGGGAGGGTTGCGCGGAAAGCGCGTGTTGCCGCGCTACGCGCTGACCGACCCGGAATCGGGACAGGGACAGGCGTCACCGCCAGTCCCCCCCCACAGATCCGGACGTGCGCAGTTGACGCATCCGGCTCCTCAGATCACGGATTCGCTGCGCGAGTGTAGATCGAGTGAACGATCCGCACCGGCGGGAGCGGGTAGCGAGCGAGCAAGCGGGTGAAGCGGTCCCATCGCATCGGTGTGGATTGCGAACGACGCGAGAGCCAGCCATGCCAAACTCGGCGGGCGCGATACAGGAAGCGGCCCTGCTGCCGCGCGTTCCCCGTCACTCCGAAGTAGGCATAGTGGCCTCGGATCGCGCGGGCCAGCCACGCGTGTTGCCAAGCGAGCGGGCGGTGTCGATGACGCTGACACCACTCGGACAGCCGATGGAGAGTCCGCTGGAGGCGGTTGCGCGCCGTCTGCTTGCGCACGACCCACCGGCCTTTCCGGGACTTGTCCCAATAGTGGGTGAAGCCCAGGAAGTCGAACGTCCCCGGCCCGCCATCACGCGGGGGAGTTCGTCTCTCCTGCGTGTCGGGCGGACAGCGGAACGCGACCAGTCGAGTCTTCTGCGGGTGAACGGTGAGCCCGAAGCGTGCGAACCGCTTCGACAACACCGCCATCACGCGCCGAGCGTCTTCCTCCGACGAGAAGACCAGGATCGGGTCGTCGGCATAGCGGACCAGGAACGAGTCGCCTCGCAACCGGGGTGCGATCTCCGTCGTGAACCAACGATCCAGCACTTCGTGGAGATAGACGTTGGCGAGCAGAGGCGAGATCACTCCGCCTTGCGGAGGGCCGGTCCGAGGACGCGTGATGCGACCCTCCTCCAGCACTCCAGCCTTCAACCACTTGTCGATCGTGCGACGCACCACACCGTCGCGCACCCTCAGGTCGAGGAAGCTCCGAAGCTGGCCGTGGTCGAGTCGGTCGAAGAACTTCTCGATGTCCAACTCGATCACGAAGCCGGGCACGCATCCGCATCATCCGCCGGAAGATCTCCTCCAACGCCTGATGCGCCGACCGACCGGGTCGGAAGCCGTACGAGCAGTCCGAAAAGTCCTGTTCGTAGATCGCTTCCAGCACCAAGGCCACCGCTCGTTGAAGCACCTTGTCTTCGAACGTCGGGATCCCGATCGGACGTGTCTCCGATCCGTCGCCTTTCGGGATGTGCACTCGACGCACCGGCGGCGCGTGGTCGCTGCCGAGCTACAACCGATCACGCAGCGAGCGGAGGTTCACCTCCAGATTCGCGGCGTACATCTCGGTCTCCTCGTCTACTCCCACCGCCCCGTCTTTTCGCGTGCGGCGATATGCCTCCCGCAGAAGCTCCAGATCGAGGACGTGTTGGATGCTCGTGAAGATCCGCTCCGGGCTCTCTCGCGCCAGGTCTGCTATCCGTTGGAGTGCTGTCGAGACGTCGCGGGGACTCAGAGTTCCCATTCGCCTTTCCCTCCAATGGTTCCGTGCTCCGACACCCGCCTTCCCTCCACCGGCTCCCTCAGGTCTCGGTTCGCCGGCTTCACGGGTACTACGCAGGTGCTCTGACTTCTCGCCGTCCGTCCTCCCGACCTTCTTTGCTTCGTTCGCGAGTACTCACCTCGCGGCGAGAGACGACAAGCTCTCCCAGGTTCCTGGATGACCCCGGTGGGAGGAACACGCCAGGCCACCACAGCGGGCTCCTGCTGCCGTCGCTTACGTGCAGAACGTCGGCTCCCACGAAGATTCGATTTCGGGGCTCGATCCCACGGCCTGCTTGCTCCCTGTGTACGCTTCGCCGCTCGGGTCACCCCGAGACCACGCAACACTCGGTTCCGGCTGCTGGCCAGCTTGGCCGGGTGAGATTCGGACTCACCGGGTCACGTTGAAGAGTTTCCGATGAGCGTCAGTCGCTCATGCTTTCCCCCTTCCCAAGCTCTCCTGGCGCACACACGTTTTGAAACGTGTTCGGCGTGTGCTGCATGGCGAGATGGGTGATGGGTGATGGGTGATGGGTGATGGGTGATGGGTGATGGGTGATGGGTGATGGGTGAAGGGTGATGGGTGATGGGTGATGGGTGAAGGGTGATGGGTGATGGGTGAAGGGTGATGGGTGATGGGTGAAGGGTGATGGGTGATGGGTGAAGGGTGATGGGTGATGGGTGAAGGGTGATGGGTGAAGCGCGCGAAGCACGGTGCGCGCTCCCTGCATGGCCGCAGGCCATGACTGCACGTCAGGACCGAGCGCCGGGGTCTCGTACCGCAGTCACGCACCGCAGTCACGTGCCGTCGTCACTCGCGTGGGCATGCGATCGGATGTCTTTGGTTTTGTTTGCTTCGCCTCTGTGCCTGTTGGCAAATTATTGTCTTGGCGGCTCATATATATATTTGTCAAATACATTGAAACATTCGACTGATGCACGTCGTCTATACATCGAATCGACTGCTCCCGCGGTTGCCAAGGCAGCTGACGGCAACCGACTCCACGACATTCGCCATCGACCACGCTACAACTCGCCTCTCTTGCACGAACAGCCCGCAACGCGGGCGCCGAACCCTTGAATGAAAGAGAGTCATGACAGCAGTGACATCCTCGAACCACGCGTCGATCGCACTTCTCTCCGGTCCATCTGCCGATTCGGCCTGCGATCCGCGCTCTCGCACTCCGCGTCGCGACTTGCTCGCCGCGCTCCCCGACGACGAGCTGCACGAGCGCGTCCATCAGTTGGCGGCGAAGGAGCGCTCGGCTACGGCCGACCTCGTCGCCCACCTGGCCGAGATCGAGCTTCGGCGGCTGTATCTGAGCCTCGGTTGCTCTTCGATGTTCGCCTACTGCACGGAACTGCTCCACCTCTCGGAGTCCGCCGCCTACGCGCGGATCGAGGTCGCGCGCGCGGTGCGGCGATTTCCGCTGCTGCTCCAGCAGCTCGAGGACGGGGCGCTTTCGCTCACATCGATTCGACGCCTCTCGCCGGTGCTCAACCCCGAGAACTTCGACCGGCTGGTCGCGGCCGCCCGCCATCGGACCGCTCGGGCAGTCGACGAGTTGGTCGCCCGCGAGCGTCCGAAGCCGGACGCGGCCCCGATGATTCGGCGGCTTCCCCGACCGAGTGAACACGTTTCAAGACGTGTTGAGCATGGGCTGCTCGGGCGACTGGAGCCGTCGCCTTCGAGCGAGGTCACGACGCCGAACCGTGCCGTCGACCGAGTTCGAGGCTCGATCCAACCGCTCGCGCCGGAGCGGTTCCACGTACAGTTTACCGCTGGTCGGGAGATGCGGGATCGGATCGATCGCGCACGAGATCTCCTGCGCCACCGTCTTCCGAATGGAGATCTCGCTTCCGTGATCGACGCGGCGCTGATCGAGCTGCTGACAAAGCTCGAGCGACAGAAATGCGGTGCGCTGGCGAGGCCAGGTGTACAGCGCAGCGCCGGTCGGGTCCGCGCCGTCGCGGCGGCCCCAATCGCAGGGACAGCGACGCCACCGATGACCGAAACGACACCGCATCCAGCCACGCCGGTGATGACGGTGACCCAGGAACGACCACCTTTCGCCCGCCCGAATCGTACAAGAACGATTCCTCGCGCCGTCCGTCGTGCGGTTGCGCGCCGGGATGCGGCGCGTTGCTCGTTCGTCTCCAGGTGCGGCAGGCGCTGCTCGGCCACCGCATTCTTGGAGTTCCACCACGTGGACCCGTTCGCGCGCGGAGACGAAGCCACCGTTGCGAACCTCGAGCTCCGCTGCCGGGCGCACAACGCGTACGAAGCGGACTCTATCGGGCTCGGGCGACGCGGCGTGTGAGACTTCTGCAGCTCGTGCGTCCACATCTCTCGCGTCCACATCTCTCGCGTCCTCATCTCTCGCGTCCTCATCTCTCGCGTCCACATCCCACACTTCTACATCTGGCGGTAGCAGGCGGAGCGGGGGTACCCTTGATCGGTCCGCTTCGTACTCCGACCCGCTGTCGTCGGGTAGCAGGCGCGACGCCGATTCGGCTCGGTCCGTCGCTCTGATCGAGGAAGGAGAGACACCATGCTCGGACGCGTGGGTGCTGAAGTCGCGCTGCTCGCCATCACCGCCGCCGGCGGCGTGTCATGGTCGCAATCCATCAACGTCGACTGCACTCGGGACTCTGGGCGGCGGAGATCCGGTCGGGCATCAACAGCATCCAGCTACGGCGCGTCGTGCCCACGGGCGTCGAGGATCAGTCCGAGTCGATGCTCGACGCACGGATGATCTCGGTGACGCCGAATCCGGCGGAAGGGTCGCGGCTGGAACGTACTTCGTGCGGTTGACCTCACCTTCGAGCAACAGCGCGCAGCCGACGGAGCCGAGTTACCGGATCGTGCGCGTGCGGTGATCAGCGCAGCCGAATCCATCTCGCACCGGTCTCGAACACGTTTTGAAACGTGTTCGCGCTCGGAATGGGCGCGTCCGCGTTGGCTGTGCGCGTTGGCTGTGCGCGGTGACTGTGCGCGGTGACTGTGCGCGGCGGAACAGCCGGTCGCATGCGACCGACTGTGGCTCAGGGCAGCGAGAAGTCGATCGCGGCGACGGTTTCCGTGCCAGTGATCGTGATGATCTCGGCGTCGTGCCAGGAGATCTGATTGGGATACCAGCGGGCGTCGGGACCCAACTCGGCCGTGTCCTCGAAGCGATCGTGTCCCTGGAACGCGCCCACCTTGTATTCACCGGGTGGGACTCCTCGGAGTTCATATTTACCGTCCGCCGAATGCGCAAAAATCGCGCCCAGGACTCTGGTGGCGTTGGCGCTGGTGAGATAGAGCGCTGAGCTCGACGGGGCGCCCAGCAAATCGCGGATCGTCCCGCGAATGCGGGCGCCGGATTCGACCTCGACTTCGACGCTCCCGACTTCCCCTTCGGCGACGACCTCGATCGTCGTGGCGTGCTCCAAGTCGGCCGCCTGGTGGTGCCACTGCGCCAGCCAATCAGACTCGAGGAACTGTTCGGGTGCCACCATCAACCGGAACCGACCGGGTTGCAGGTAGGGTACAACCAGGCCGCCTGGCGACGAACTGCTGGCGCGATGGAGCGCGACCCGCGCTCCCGACTCATCGAACAGCTCGAACCTCACGTAGTCGTTCCCGATCTCGTGCTCACCTCCGAAGCGAACTCCGATCGCGCTGTCGGTGAACCGCGCTTCGAGGATCTCGCCGTCGACCTGAGGCGAGAACAGCGTCGCCTCATCGAAGTTGGCGCCGCCGATCCAATGACGATTGTCGCGCCCACCGATCGCGATCTTGATCGGGGCATGCGCCCAGAACTGTTCGCTGAAGATCCCGGCTTCATCGCAGTCGCCCATGGTGACTTCGACGGAATCCTCGGTGGCGATCCAGACCTGCGGCGGCCTCAGGCCGAGTGAACTCCACACTCCGTCGACCGACACCTGAATCGTGAAGCGCGCGACGGTTGCCGTCATCTCGTACGAAGATGTCTCCCCGGCGCGTAGCTCCAGCGGAGTCGCATCTTCCGCGACCAGATCGGACGGAAGCCAGAAGTGTACGCTCCGCACCCGCTTGGTCACCGCGTCGAGGTACTCGACATCCAGCTCCACTCGATAGTCACCGGGCGGGAGCAACGAGAAGCCGACTCCGGCGACGGGAGAGTCGATCCCGGACTCGCGCGCGATCGACTCGAACCTGAGATAGGTCTGGATCGGGCCGTCTGGACCGGAAACGACTCCGGAGATCCTTCCGCCGACGCCGCCCGTTTCGGGGACTACGACCGTCTCATCCGAACAAGCAGCGAGAGACACCATTGCGACGACAATCGCCGCCCAGACGGAACTCCGCGCGATCACGGCGCCAGACTCCACTCGATCGTCGGCGCTTCCTCGCCATCGACGACCGAGATTCCGGTCGCCGCTTCGACATCCAACGTGCCCGGATACCAGAGCAATTAGTCCTCTCTGTCTGCGATCGCGAACTTCCAAATCCCGGTCCAAAGGCCGCGGACGAGGATCCGGCCGTCTTCCTCCGTGCGCTGAAATCCCCCGAAATAGCGGGTAGGCTGACCGATCTCGAAGAAGCGCATCTCAGCGAAGTCGACCGGGAATCCGTCGCTCTGGCGGATCCGTACTGGTAACTGTCCGCCTCGCGACGGATGGAACACGACATCGACCACCGATCCCTCGTCCCCGATCACGATGGGCGTGGCGGTCGCGAGGAAGCGCGAGCCGTCGAACCACTGGGGCGCCCAATCTTCACGCCCGTAGGTCCGAGGCTGCAGATTGAGGTAGTAGACGCCCACTGAGAGGTTGGGAATCCCGAGGTACCCGTCCGGCTCGAAGCTGTCCGTCGTCTCCAAGAGCAAGCGCTTCGCTGCATCGGTGAGCGTGGCGCGCGCTTCGATGCGTCCGTCATTCGCGCTCCCCGGCAGTACGAGACGCACGCGCAATCCACTCTCGACGAGATCCGCGCCTTCGACGATCCGCCCCGCAGACAACTCGTAGGCGGTCGCGTCTTCGAAACTGTCGCCGCCGATCCAGCGACTATGGTCCCCGATCCTCACGCCAAGACGTCCGGTCATGGCGGGAACGACGGCGATCTCGAACGAACCATCCAACTCGACCAAGGTCTCAGCGAGAGCCCGAGTCGAGTCGACCTCGAAGAGCATGACGCGGGGAGTGAGACCGAAGCGATCGTCGTTCAACTCCTGCCAACTCCCCGTCACCGATCCTCGCAGTCGTCCCAGCGCCGGGAGCACCCCCTGCACCTCGGCGCGAGCGAGTGGGGAGACGCGAACAACCGTCGCGCCGTCCCTCTCGGCCGACCCCGGCAGCCAGACGTTCGAACGTAGGTAACCGAGCCCCACTCGGATCTGGTAGTCGCCGGGTGGAACCGGCCCGAATTCGAACTCCGTCACCGTTGACTCGACGCTGCGCGAGCGCGTCGAGCCGTCCTCGGAATCGATTTCAACCATCTCTACCGTCAGATTCCGTTCGTGATAGTCCGACGGCGTCGAGATCTGGCAGCGAATGCTCCCGAAGTGGAAATCGATCGTGCGGCTGAGATCTCCCTGCCGCAGACGAAGCGTATCAACCCCGCCCCCGACGTCGGAAAACATCCGGTAGTCCCCGGGCGGGACCAACAGACGGTAGGCGCCCGTCGAATCGGTCCGGGCCGAGAAGGAGTCGGAACCCGGGTACGGTCCGTCCAACCGCCATACGCTGACGTCCGCAGCCAACGGCCCATCCGCTCCCAGCACATGCCCCTGAACGACGAGAAACGGGCAATCGAGGCACGGCCCGGTGACTTCCTTCTCGTCGCCGCAGGCGGTCCAGGCCAACAAGACCGCGGCGAGCGAGAGATGGCGGGCGAGTGGGTTGCGCATGCGGGGGGGGGCCTTCGCAGGGGGAGTGAACCCGCGCCGGGGAAGTTTACACGGATAGCGGCGCCCACCGAACCTTCGAAACTGCGCTGCATGCACATCGAGCGCGCGTTGAATGCGCATCGAGCGCGCTTCGAGCATGCCCCGAACACGTTTTGAAACGTGTTCGCGAGCGAAAGTCGGAGATCGGAGCGACGACGGCGACGGCGGCGACGGTGGCGGCGACGGTGGCGGCGACGGTGGCGGCGACCCGCCGCTGTCCACTCCACGCGCCGTACACACAACGGGCGGGCTCCAATGATGGTGGAGGCCCGCCCTCTGTGGTGAAAGGTGAAAGGTGAAAGGGGCGAGGAGCAATCGGTCGCAGGACGACCGACCGCGACTTACCGGACTCTCACGATCCTCTCCGTCTGAACAACGCCGTCACCTCTCGTCATCCGCGCAAAGTAGATCCCCGATGGGGTCGCCACTCGCTGCGCATCGCGCCCATCCCACGCAAAGCGGTGCGCGCCGGACGCCAAGGCGCCCTCGTGGACCGAAACGACCCGCCGCCCATCCGCGCTGAAGATCTCGAGCGTGACCGGCGTCGCTTCACTCAGCGAGAGCGAGAGCGCGACCGCGCCGCGGCTCGGATTCGGCGTCACTTGCATCGACGCGACACCCGGCATCGCCACCTCGCGCGACGAGGTCGCGTCGAGCTGGATCGACCCGTCCGACTCACGCAGCTCCGACTCACGCAGCTCCGATTCGAGCGTGACGAACATCGGGCCGACCGGCTGCGCCGCCGCCGGGGTCCCGATCAAGACCATGTCGTCGACGTACGCGCCTTCAGCCGTGCTGGATGAGTTGGCGAAGAAGATCCAGCGCCACTGGAATGTCGTGAATCCGGTCAAATTGAAGCTGGGGTTGATCCAACCGCCGCTCGAACCCGACCACCGCTGCGCCTCGACCCAGGCCGATCCGTTCCAATACTGGAAGGCGACGTAGTCGCTGGAGTTGAACGTCGCGGACCAGAGCCAGAAAGAGAACGTGACGTTGGTGTAGCCGCTCACGCTGACCGCGGCCGTCTTGGTCATGTGCGCGTTCATGTTATTGTCGTAGCGCTGGCCGGAAACGTTCGAGTTGTCGGCGCAATAGCCGCTCCAACTCCCGCCATGCACGCGCGCGCCGCCGCCAGAGGACTGGTCGCCCCAATAGTCGGCGCCGCTCGTCGAGTTGAGGTCGCCGGCGCCCCAAACGCTTCCGGGCACGACATTGACCTCGAAGTTCTCACTGAACAGCGTGACCGGCGCGCCGCCTCCGCCACCGCCGCCGGCGTTCTGCACGGCGCGCTGTGCGTTCATGCGTCCATAGCCGGTCTGCGTGTCGAAGCCGGCCGTGCCCATGTCGTCGCAGTTGTTCTGCAGCACGGTCAAGAGACCCGTGTTCGTGAGCGCAGCGTTCTGCGAGAGAACCAGCGCGCCGATCCCCGCCGCGTGCGGCGTGGCCGACGAGGTCCCGTTGAAGTCAGGAATATAATCGCCCGAGCCGAAACCGCCCGAGCCGCGGATGTCCGTGGTGTGGATGCGCGCGCCGGGCGCGAGGAAGTCGATCCCCGTCCCGTAGTTCGAGCCCCACCAGTACTCGCCGTCGCAGCTCGTCGTGCTCTTGCGCTGGTTGCAGGGCGAGAGAGCGCCGACCGAGATGACGTTCGAGTAGGCCGCGGGATAGTCGAGGCTGCTCGCGTTGCCATTGCCCGTCGCGGCGAACATGGCGCAACCGCGCGTGTTGACCGCGTAGTTGACCGCCGTCTGCAAGGTCGACGAGGCCGGTCCGCCTAACGAGAGCGAGAGGATCTTGGCCCCGTTGTCGGCCGCGAACGTGACGCCGTTCGCCACCGCCGTGTAGGCGCCGTTCCCCGTCGCATCGAGCACCTTGAGCGCCATGAGACGCGAGCCCCAGGCGACACCCGCGACTCCCTGCGCGTTGTTCCCGCCGCCGACCGCGATGCCGGCGCACGAAGTGCCGTGTCCGTTGTCGTCGGACGGATTCGAATCGTTGTTCACGTAGTCATAGCCCGCCACGACGCGACCGGCGAACTCGGGATGCCCCGTGTCGACGCCCGTGTCGATGATGGCGACGATGACCGCGTTGGCCCCCGTCTGCAGATCCCAGGCCTCGGGCGTGTCGGTGTCGCAATCAGCCGTGCCCACGTTGCTCCCGTTGTACGCGATCGCCTGTCCCGTGTTGCTGTGCGCCCACTGCAGCGGGTAGGTCGGATCATTCGGCGTCAGCATCGCTCGCGCCATGAAGTTCGGCTCGGCGTAGACGACCTCGGCGAGTCCCGTGAGGCGCCCGACGACTGCCGCGGGCGCCAACGAAGCCGAGTAGTTCACGACGAAGATCCGATCGAGGCCGGCCTTACGCCAGAGCTCGCGGTCTGCGTTGGTCTCGGGTCGATCAACGAAGGCCCGCGTCAGGGACATCGCGCCGATCTCCGCGAGTCGCGCGTCGATCAAGGCGATCCCGGTGCGGCCGCCCGTGGCGAGATCCGCGCGGAACGACGGCGACTCGATCGCAGTTTCGGTCAACTGCACGATCACCTGTCCCGGCACGGCATCAGCGACCGAGGTCGCGGGAGAGAGTGAAGGATTCGGCGCGTTGGCCCGCGCGGTTCCGACGCTCGCGCAGATCGCGAGCAGGATGAGAGTGATCGTGGCGGAGGGGGTGACGCCAAGTGAGATGCGAGTTCGAATCTGCGCAGCGGATTTCATGATCCAGTGCTCCTCCCGTTCCCTGTGGGTGCGGAGCCCCGGTTCGACCCAAACAGAAGACGAGCCGAGGCGCTGTCTTACTCCAAGGTCGCTCCGGCCGATCGTCTCGCGAAGAGAACCCCGGTCGATTCGAGTGGAGGGACAGTAGGAGCGGATGGGAGGCGGGTCAACCAGCGGTCGCGGAGTTCGCGAGAGGCAAGGCCGGGGTGCCGGGGTGGTTTGGCCTTGGCCCCTCGCGCTCCGCACTACACGACGGCGATCACCGCTGGCGCACGACCTTGCCGGTCAGAAATCGATCGCCTTGTGTCAGTTGGTAGAGGAAGACACCCGCGCCCTGCCGCGCCGACGGCTCGAACTCGACGCTGACGCGGCCCGCGCTGTGATGGCCGTCGAGCAATCGCGCCACAAACCGACCGCCCGCGTCGAAAACATCGAGCCGCACGTCACCGGGCTGCGCCAGCGAGAGTTGGAGCACGGTGCGGTCCCTGAAGGGATTCGGCGCGATCTGCAATACGCCGCGCAGCCCGTCGGTCGGGTCGCCGACGCCGGTCGTCCCGCCGCCTTCGACCAACACAAGCCGCTGGTTGGTCGGAACGTTGGTGAGCACGTCGATCTGGCCGCTCGGCCACTCGACGATCACCGAGTCGGCGGTGGTCGCGACGCCCATTCCGAAGTGCAGCTCGAGATTCTGGCCGCAGTATCCCGCTTGTCCTTCGACGACCCGCATCTGTCGGACATCGTCTCCGCCGAGATCGCCTCTCACGCGCACCTTCGCGCCGAGCGCCGCGCGGTTCGACTCGACACCGACGAGCTGGCAGGTGAGCCACCGAGCGCCGTTCGCCTCATCATTGCGATAGAGCGCGTTGTTCTCCGTGTCGTTGAACGTGCGCGCCTGGAAGATGTCGAGGTCGCCGTCCTGATCGTAGTCGCCCCAGGCGAAGCCGTAGCTCCAGCCGGTGTCGGTCACCAGCGGGATACCAGTCGCCTTCACGAAAGAGAGGATGCCCGACTCGCGCAGCATATTCGTGAAGAGGAAGTTCACGTTGGCGCCGCCACCAAAGGCATTGGTGGTGAAGAGGTCGAGGTCGCCATCTTTGTCGTAGTCGCCCCACCCGCTGCACGCGGTCCATCCGCCGCTGGTCACCACGGGGTCGGTCAGGATCTTGGTGAAGGTTCCATCGCCGTCGTTGGTGAAGAGCAGATCATTCTGACCGCCCGAATTGCCGACGTAGACATCGAGGTCGCCGTCATTGTCGATGTCGCCCCAGCTCCCCGTCCAGGAGCTGCCGCCGCTCGAAACCAGCGGATCGCCGACGACCGGCGTGAAGACGCCGCCGCCGTCGTTGTGGAAGAGGTGATTCGTTTCGGCCGTCGCGTTGCCGCTGTTGGCGACGTAGAGGTCGAGTAGGTGATCGCCCGTCGTAGTCGCCCCACGAACAGCTCTCCGAGAACGCGCCGGTGGTCGCGGGTGGCTGCGTGGTGACCTTCGTGAATCCACCCGCGCCGTCCCCCAGATAGAAATAGTCGACGTCTCCGTACCAGGTGGCGACCTCGGCGTCGAGATCGCCGTCGTTGTCGACGTCGGCGAAGCTGGCGCCGTCCGAGCGGCCGGCATCGAGCACGATCGGATCGTTCGTGATCTTCGTGAACGTCCAGTTCGGCGCGCCGTCGTTGCGATAGAGGAACGCGAGCTGCCCAGGATTCGGGCCGTTCGAGACGAAGAGATCCAGATCGCGGTCGCCGTCGATGTCGACCCAGTTCACGCTGCGGGAGGAGCCGCCGTCGGTGACGTGGGCGCCGGTGGTGATGCGGGTGAAGGTTTGGGCGTCTACGCGCTCGGCCAGCAGGCCGAGTGCGAGAACGGCGCCCAAGGCCACGAGAGTCACCGCGCCACTGGCATCGGCGACGCGATGAAAGCGATTCGAACGATCCAACGACATTGACGCCTCCTGTTTGGGTCAGGCCCCGGCGGACGAACCAGACGTTAGGAGGAGAAATCGGGTGGGGACAGCGGGGTGCGATGAACGGTGATGTTGGTGCGGTGGGGCGTGTGGGAGTCGCGCCAAGCCGCGGCGGCTTGGCGCGACTACTGCTTCAGATCGAGCGCTGCGAGGAGCCGCTCCCTATACGTCCGACTCAGCGGCAACTCCGCCCCATCGCGCAGCACGACCGTCCCATCCCCACCGGCCGCGCCGCGGACCTCGCGCACCTCGTCGAGTCGCACCATGCAGGAGCGGTGCACGCGCGCGAACATGCGCGGATCGAGTCGCTCCTCCAGCGAGTGCAGCGTCGCGCGCATCAATTCAGGGGCGCCCGCGGCGTGAAGCCGCACGTAGTCGCCGTCCGCCTCGATCCAACGGACGTCCCGCACCGGTATGACCGAGACCGCGCCGGTCGAGCGCAGCAGGAAGCGCTCGAGGTAGCGACTCGTCGGGACCACGGCCCCGAGGAGCGCACGGATCCGGGCCTGCGCCACCGCCGCCGCGAAACGCTCCGGCTGCACCGGCTTCAACACATAGTCGACGGCGTGGACATCGAACGCCTGGAGAGCGTGCGCATCGAACGCAGTGACGAAGATCGTGACGGGTCGCTCCTGCGGGGTGAGCGCCGCCAGCACCTCGAAGCCATCCTTCCCGGGCATCTGCACGTCGAGCAGGAGGAGATCGGGACGCTCCCGTCGAATGGCGGCGATCGCCTCGATGCCGTCCGCACACTGCCCGACCAACTCCAGATCCCCCTCCGCCGCGACGAGACGCGCCAGCCCCCTCCGCGCCAACGGTTCGTCATCGGCCGAGCAAGACCCTGAGCTTGCGGCCGCGCGCGGGCCTCATGCGGCGGGTAGTTGTTGGATCGACACGGTGACTTCGCTGCCGCTCTCGCCGAGCGGCTCCAAGGTGAACCGTTGCGCTTCGCCGCAGATCTGGCGGAGACGCGCCTGTGTGTTGCGTAGGCCGATGCCCAGTCCGCTCGACGGCGTCGCCGCGCTCGCTTCGCTCGGCTCGACCGGCCCCGCCGCCAGGTCGCGCACCTCGAGGGTGAGCGTCCCCTCGACCAACGCCGCCTCGACCTCTACGCGACCCGGACCGACGCGACGCGCCAAGCCGTAGCGAATGGCGTTCTCGACCAGCGGCTGCAGGAGCAACGCCGGCACGCGCGCCTCCAACGCCCCGGGATCGACGCTCATCTCGACGCGGAGTCGATCGCCGAAGCGCGTCTGTTCGATGCGCAGGTAGTGCTGCAGCAGTTCCAATTCGCGCCGCAGCGGGATCTCCTGGCTGCTTCCCTCGGCCAACGTGGCGCGCAGGAAATCACTCAAGTGACCGATCATCTCGCGCGCCGTTCGCGGGTCCTCTTCGACCAAGACCGAGATCGCATTCAGCGTGTTGAAGAGGAAGTGCGGTTGCACCTGCATCCGCAGCGTCTCCAACTGCGCGGCCGAGAGATCGGCGCGCAGGCGCACCGCTTGAACGCGCTCCTCGTTGTAGCGCTCGTAGTAGTCCCAGACCTGCGCCGCCAAGAGCACGAGGAAGTAGATGAAGACGCCGCTCTCGAACGTGCCGAGCGTCGTCTGCCAGACCCGCTCCCAGGAGAACGGCCGCTCGGCCGAGGCGAGGAGCGAGCGGAGCACCGACTCCACGAAGAATCGATGAGCGAGCCCGAGGGCCAGCGCGGCGGCGAGGTGGACGGCGAAGCGGCTGAGCCGGTTCACGCCGCCGAGCGGAAACTTGCGCGCGAGCCAGAGGATCAACGGCGTCTGGATTGCCCACATCCCGACGAAAAAGATCTCGGAGGCGAGAAACACGCCCCATTCGATCTCTTGGCCCGCCGTCAGCCGGAAGGTGTACGACTGGAGTCCGTAGAGCAGCGCCAAGACGAGCCACGCGAGCGAGAAGACGCGAGCGCGCGTGAGCGGCCTGGGCGACGCAGCCGTCACGACGACGCCCCGATCCAGACCGTCTTCCAGTTCACGAACTCGTAGAACCCCTCTCGACCCAGTTCACGGCCGTGACCCGACAGCTTGACGCCGCCGAACGGCAAACGCGCATCGCTCTTGACCATGCCGTTGACGAAGACCGAGCCGACCTGGAGCGCGTCGATCCAAGGGCGCGCTCGACGAATGTCCGACGTCCAGATGCTGGCGCCCAATCCATACGGTGTGGCGTTGGCCAAGCGCAACGCTGTCTCCTCATCGGCCGCGCGCAGAATCGCCGCTACTGGACCGAAGGTCTCTTCCGCCGCGGCCGTCGTCGTTTCCGTGCAGTGGTCGAGCAGGGTCGGAGCGTAGAACCAGCCCGGGCGGTCGAGCGGGTGGCCGCCCAGGACGAGACGCGCTCCGGCCCGCACGCTCTCCTCGACCTGGCGATGCAGCGTGTCGCGCAGGTCGGACCGGGCCAACGGTCCCATTTGCGTGGCGGCATCGAGCGGATCGCCGACGCGAACGCGCGCCATCTCTTCGGACATGGCGGCGACGAAACGATCGGCGAAGGCACCGCCGCTCGGACTCGGGCGATCGACGACGATGAAGCGCTTGGCCGCGATGCAGCTCTGACCTCCGTTGACCAGACGCGCGCGCACGGCCGCCCGCGCCGTCGCGAGGAGATCAGCGTCATCCAGGACGATGAATGGGTCGCTGCCGCCGAGCTCGAGCACCACCTTCTTCAGCTCTCGGCCGGCGAGCGCGCCGATCGACCGGCCCGCGCGCTCGCTACCGGTCAGCGTGACCGCTCGGATCGCCGGGTGAGCCACGATCCTCTCGATCGCCTCGACCTCCGCGAACGCGTTGATCACGACCCCTTCGGGGGCGCCCGCAACGCGGAAGAGCGCTTCGATCGCGAGGGCGCATTGCGGGACGTTCGACGCGTGCTTCAAGAAGGCCGTATTGCCGGCGAGAAGAGCCGGCGCGGCGAAACGGAAGAACTGCCAGAACGGGAAGTTCCAGGGCATGACGGCCAGCACGGTCCCGAGCGGCTCGGGGACGACGAAGCTCTCGACCGCGTCGGTCGGGGCCGACCGCGGATTCAGCAGCCCCGGCGCCGCCTGCGCGAAGTGCTCGCACGTCCAGGCGCACTTCTCGATCTCCGCGCGCCCCTCTCCCATCGGCTTGCCCATCTCGCGCGCCATCAGCGTGGCAAGCGCCTCGCCTTGACCACGAAGCGCCGTCGCGACCGCACGCAGAACCGCCGCCCGATCCTCGATCGAGCGCGCGCGCCAGTTTCGAGCCCCGGCGGCCGCCTGGTCGAGAAGAAGCGCGAGCCCACCCGGATCGAGCGCGGGAAACTCCGCTTCGACGCGCTCGCTGGTCGGGTTCAGGCTGACGAAAGGCATCGCGCCAGAGCCTAGCAGGCTTCGTTGACAGTGCGACGGGGTCGATCTAACGTGCCCCCGGTTCTTCACCCAGGGAGTACGGAATGCCTACGAAGACGCCTGTTTCCGCGCGCCGCAAACCTGCGAAACGCCCGGCTGCCGCAACGAAGACCTACACATCCACCGCCACGGTCAAGCCGGGCGCCGCCGCGGCTGCGGTCTCGGCGGCGCTGGCCGAGGCGGGCGTCCACGCGACGCTCTACGACAACGTGAAGGCGCAGTTCGAACGCGCCGCGACTCTGATGAAGCTCGATCCGAGCATCAAGACCATCTTGGCCAAGACAACCTCCGAGATCGTCGTCAATTTCCCGGTCAAATTGGACGACGGTAGCGTGGAGATGTTCACTGGCTATCGAGTCCAGCACAACAACGTGCTCGGGCCGTTCAAGGGCGGACTGCGGTTCCACCCGAAGGTAGACATCGAAGAGGTCCGCGCGCTCGCTTCCTGGATGACCTGGAAGTCGGCCATCGCCGAGATCCCGTTCGGCGGGGCCAAGGGCGGCATCCAGATGGACCCCAAGGAGTATTCGATCGGTGAGATGGAGCGCATCACGCGGCGCTTCACCTATGCGCTCGGCAACGCCATCGGACCCGAGTACGACATTCCCGCCCCCGATGTGAACACCAATGCGCAGATCATGGCGTGGATCCTCGATACCTATTTGATGACGATCCCGCCGCAGCAACGGAACGCCAGCGTGCACGTCGTGACCGGCAAACCGATCGAGTCGGGCGGCTCCATCGGCCGCGACAAGGCGACCGGACAGGGGGTCGTCTACTGCATCCAGGAGTGGGCGAAGGACAATCGGTTCAAGTTGAAGGGCTCGACCTACTTCGTCCAGGGCTTCGGCAACGTCGGCTCGTGGACCGCCCGGCTACTCCACCCACTCGGTGCTCGGTTGATCGCGGTGGAGGACGCGACCGGCGCGATCTACAACGAGGTCGGGATCGATCCCTACGCGCTCGCCGCCTGGGTGAAGAAGACAGGGGGCGTCGCGAAGTTTCCGAGCTCCAAGAAAATCGACCACGACACGTTCATGCGCACGAAGGCGGACATCTTCATTCCCGCCGCCATGGAGAACCAGATCACCGCGCAGACGGCGCCGGGATTGGAAGTGAAGCTCGTGGCGGAAGGGGCCAACGGCCCGACCGATCCCGACGGAGACCGCATCTTGCACGATCGCAAGATCGCGCTCATCCCCGACATCCTCTGCAATGCGGGCGGCGTCATCGTCAGCTACTACGAATGGCTGCAGAACAAGCGCAGCGAGTACTGGTCGCTGGATGACATCGACCTCAGATTGCACAAACAGCTCATCGGCGGCTATGGCCGGGTGCGCGACACCGCCGCCGAGTTCGGCGTCGACTGGCGCGTCGCCGCCTACATCGTCGCACTGCGGCGCCTGGAGCTGGTCTACAAGGAGAGAGGGATATTTCCGTGAGGTAGTCGTGAGGTCGGCCTGAAGTCGGCGCAGTTCCTGCGCCGACTCCGCTCTCCTCTTCCCTCACCAGGGCCTCCCTCCGCGGAGGCCCTTCGTTTCTCACCCCCGTCTCCCCCGC
>Ga0163154_10000385_pt1 | contig 66926 bp, 61 predicted proteins | sample OliLakLV19MP9P1_FD_148649 | JGI IMG/M metagenome (GOLD analysis project Ga0163154, IMG submission 148649) | Freshwater microbial mat bacterial communities from Lake Vanda, McMurdo Dry Valleys, Antarctica - Oligotrophic Lake LV.19.MP9.P1 | ecosystem: Environmental > Aquatic > Freshwater > Lake >... | reverse complement strand
TTGCCACTCGACGCCGACCCCGCCGACCCAAACACCTCGACGCGCTGATCGTAGCCGTAGACCGCCTTGCGACTGTTGTCGATCGTGCCGATCGCGCCGCTGGCGAATCGGAGCGTGATCACAGCGGTATCGATGTCGCCCGCCTCCCCGATCGCTGCATCGACCATGACGCCACCTGCCGCGTACACCTCGACCACCTCACCCAACAAAAAGCGCGCCATATCGAAATCGTGGATGGTCATGTCGAAAAACATGCCGCCCGACACCTTGATATAGGACACGGGCGGCGGCGCCGGATCGCGGCTGACGATATGCAGCAGGTGCGGCGATCCGATCTCACCCGATTCGATCGCTCGTTTGATACGCTGGTGATTGGGGTCAAAGCGGCGGTTGAAGCCGATCATCAGCGTCACGCCCGCCCGCTCGACCGCCGCCAGCGCGCTGTCGATGGCGTCGAGATCGGCGGCGATCGGTTTCTCGCAGAAAATATGCTTGCCAGCAGCGGCGGCTTGCGCGATCAGCGCGGCGTGGGTGTCAGTCGCGGAGCAGATCGCCACCGCGTCGATGGTGTCGTCCGCCAGCAGCGCCGTCGCGTCGGGATAGATCGCCGCGCCGAGCGAATCGGCGAGCGCGCTCGCCGCGTTCGTGTCGATGTCGGTCACCCCAGCCAGCCGCGCGTCGGGGATGCGCCGCGCGATCGTATCGGCATGGACGCGCCCGATCCGACCCGCGCCGATCACGCCGAGGGTCAATTGTGATTTTGTCGTCATGGTTATGCGTCCCTACAGCCCAATCCGCAGCAGATACGCCCGGTTTGCCGTCGCGTAGCGCTTCGGCGCGTCGAGATCGTCAGTCAGGATGTCCTGCTCGACGATCGCCCAGCCGTCATAGAGGTTGGCGCGCATCGCCCCGATCACACCCGGAAAATCGACATCGCCCTCCCCCAACGGGCAAAACACCCCCGCCATGACCGCCTGAAAATAATCAGAGTTCGCCTCACTGCAGCGCGCCGCCACCGTCGGATTGTGATCTTTCAGATGCAGATAGGTGATCCGATCCCCAAACTCGCGTACAGCATCCAGCGCATCGCCGCCGGCGTACTGCCAGTGTCCGGTGTCGAGACACAAGCCGACCTGCGCCGGATCGGTGCGATCGAGCAGCATCCGCGTCTCGTCTGGTGTCTCGACATAGCCTCCGCAGTGATGATGGAATGCCACCCGCAAGCCGTAAGCATCATGCACGCGCGACGCGATCGCGTTGACGCCGCGCGCATACACGTCCCATTGATCAGAGGTCAGCACACTGTCGGTGCGCCGTCCCGCACGCGCGACCAGATCGGGCACGGCACCGTTGTCATCGGCTAAGACCAGTGTGTCGGCACCGAGCGCGTGCAGCAGCTTGCCCACCTTCAACGCCTCGTCGATACCCGCGGCGTGCGCGCTGGCATCCGCCAGATTGACCGGGACGAACGCCGACAGCAGTCGCAGCCCGCGCGCGTCCAGCTCCGCGCGCAGCACCTGGGGGTTGGTCGGCAGATAGCCATATGGACCGAGCTCTGTCCCGGCGTAGCCCGCCGCGTGCATTTCGTCCAGCACACGGGTGTAGGCGAACATCGGCATCATGTCTTCAAATTCGTAGATTCCCCATGACACCGGGGCGGAGGCGAGACGGATCGTCATGGTGAATGGTTCCTTGCCTGAGAATGAATACGCTCTATCCTACCCCATTTTGGCGCTGACGGACTGATTCGTCTGTGAACGACCACCGCGCCGCTGCACCCATTTGCGTATCTCCAACACGACGTGCAGCACAAAGAAGATTTGCAGTGCGATCGCCATCGGAAACCGAAAAGCAGTCCCTTTCTCAATGGAGCTACACGACCTGAAGCCGCATAATCACACTCTCCAGATCAGCGCCTGCCTCACGAGTGTATACGCCTGCTGCTCTCCACAGGATCTGTCCGGCACGATCGACCAGCAGCGTGTAAATCGTCTCCATCCCTGGCAGACCCGCCGCATTGCAAAATTCAGCCTGATCGACGTATAGCGTAATCGTCGCCTTGCGCGTCGCCGTATCGGTGATGAAGGCGCGCATGATGCCATCCAGGAACATCCGCTGCGCCAGACCGTAGTCCGGCACCACAGGCAGCTCATAGGCAACCAATTGGGGATAGCGCACCGCCAGACCCTTTACGGCGGGCAGCCACGTATCGGCGGACCGCTGCTGATAGTCGGTGAAAACGATCAGGGCAATATTCAGATCGCCCTCAAAATCGTGCGGCAGCCTGAACGAACGTCCAGTCAGATCGCTTCCTTGCACATTGGGAAACATCGGCATTGCTCCTTAGATGACCTGATCGATGCAGGAAAACTAAAAATTGTTAGGTTGTGCTGACAAAAAAAACTCATCCTGCCAGCAGCCCCTTGATCAGCAGTGACAGCACCCCGTCGGCGGCTGCGGTCTTGCGAGCCGGATCGCTCCCCAGTGGCGACAGATTCATGCCGTTGATGATCGCCAGCAGCGTACCCGCCAGCACACCCGGATGCACCACCGATCGACCGACCTGGTCTTGTGCCGCGCTGAACACAGCTTCGATTGGCTGCATCACCCAATACATGCTCATAGTGATCTGGTCGGCGTTGGCTTTGCCCAGCGCGTGCAGGTCGGTGCGCATCATCCGCGCGGCGTCCAGGGGTGGCTGTGACAACAGCCAATGGGTGATCGCAACCAACTGCGCCTGCCAATCGTCCCCTTGTTCCGCGATCAGGCGATGCAGCGCCTCCTGGTGCCGCCGCATCATCCGCTCGATCACCGCAACGAACAATTCTTCCTTGCCGTGCGGGGCGTGATAGTACAGCGACGCCGCTTTCATATCGAGACGCGCGGCGATGTCGCGCAGCGTCACGGTGGTATATCCGTGTTCGCTGAACAGCGCCTCCGCCACATCCAGCACACGCTCACGCGCGGCGTTCTTCTCGATTTTGCTCACGTCACTGATGCCTAACATTTGTTAGGTGAACGATACAACGGATCAGCCACGCTGTCAAGCACGAGCAAGTCTTGTACCAGACCACCTCACTCACTGAGGGTGTCCACCAAGAAAACAGTTGAAGATAATCCGATCTTCATTTTTTCCTTTTATCTTCATCTTCGCGTCTTCCTGTTCAATCTTTTGTCTTTCCTATTCTCTTCTCCTCGCTGCCCTCCTGTTCAAAAGTCTCTTTCTTTTCATTCCTGACGGACTGCTACAAACGAAAATCCTGGATCGCCGCGATCACGTCACCCTGTTCGTCGGCGGTCAGCATATTGTGGAAGGGCAGCCGCAGCAGCCGATCACTGACCGATTCGGTCACCGGGCAGTCCCCTGCCTTGCCGCCAAATTTTCGTCCGAACTCGGACAGGTTGAGCGGCAAATAATGAAAGACCGCGCTGATCGCGCGTTCGCGCAGATGCGCGATCAGCGCGGTGCGCGCCTCCAGCGTGGGCAGCAGCAGGTAGAACATGTGGTACGCCTGATCACAGTGAGACGGGATGGTGGGCAGTGTGACGCTGTTGGCGCCAGCCCACCCCATCAGCGTCTCATCGTAGCGCTCCCATAGATTTTTGCGATGTGCCTGGATGGTGTCGCGCGCCTCGATCTGCGCATACAGATAAGCAGCCAGCACATCCGACGGCAGATAGCTGCTGCCCAGATCGACCCAGGTGTACTTATCGATCTGTCCGCGAAAGAAGCGGCTGCGATTCGTCCCTTTTTCGCGGATGATCTCCGCCCGCTCGATCATCGCCGCGTCGTTGATCACCAGCGCCCCGCCCTCGCCGCAGGTGATATTCTTGGTCTCGTGAAAGCTCTGCGTCGCCAGCACGCCGAAGGTTCCCAGCGCCCTGCCGCGATAGCTGCCAAACAACCCGTGCGCGTTATCCTCGACCACGGGGATACTGTGACGAGCGGCGATCGCCATGATCGCGTCCATCTCACAGCCGACGCCTGCGTAATGCACGGGAACGATCGCCCGCGTGCGCGGGCTGATCAGCGCTTCGAGCTGTGTCTCGTCCATGTTGAGCGTGTCCGGGCGGATGTCGGCAAACACCGGCACCGCGCCACGCAGCACAAAGGCGTTGATCGTCGAGACGAATGTAAAAGCGGGCACGATCACCTCGTCGCCCGGCTGAATGTCCAGCATCAGCGCCGCCATTTCCAGCGCATGGGTGCAGGAGGTTGTCAGCAGCACTTTGGGGACGCCCAGCAGCGCCTCCAGCGCGGCATGACATTTTTTGGTGTAGGCACCATCGCCGGATACGTGTCCTTTTTGCACCGCATCGACGATGTACGATATTTCGCTGCCCATCAGCGCGGGCTTATTGAAGGGGATACGAATCGTGGGAGCGCTCATGGCGTCTCTTTCTCGTCTAACCACAGATGAAAGGTATAACTGGCGTGATGAAAGGCAAAGCCGAGCCGCGCCATCATCGTTTGCGCAGCGATATTGGTGATCTGGGTCGAGTACAACATCGTCGCGGCACCGCGCTCGACGCACCAGGCGATCGCGCCCGTCAGCAGCATATGATATAGCCCGCGTCCCTGAAAGCCAGGCGCGACCCCGAACAACACCCCTTCGCCCTCGTCCGGCGTATTCAGGCGCACGGTGGCAAATCCGGCGATCTGTCCGTTCATGATCGTGACTAGCATCACCGCGTCCGGCGTTGGCGCGCGACACGCTTTCACCGCCCACTCGACATAGCCCTCATCGCACAGCGCCGGGTCGAGTCGTGGGTCAGCGTGATAGTGTCCGTGATAATGGGTGAAGGCGGCGCGTGCTGCTGTTTCGACTCCAGGGGCGTCGGCGTCATCGGCAGGGCGCAGCGTCACGCCGTCAGCGACATGAACGGCGGAAGCCGCATCGAGATCACGCGCGAAATAGATCAGCGTGTCCATCAGCCGGGCACCGTGCCGCTCCAGCGCGTGAACCGCCGTGATCGACTCGACCGAACAGCGGGCGATCAGCATGGCGATCGACTCGTCCGCGCACCAGTTCAGCACCTCGGACAGCGCCGCCGGCTCGTCCAGATGCGTCCGCGCGATACGGATGCCAAAACGCGCTTCATCGATCGGGGAGCGCGCCGCGTTCATGACTCGTCCCCGATCCGCTCGCGCACGGTATAGCTGGGCTTGTCCATCAGGCGGTAGTGCATCCGCGCCAGATATTCCCCCATGATCCCCAGGGCGAACAACTGCACACCGGAAAAGATCGCCACAATCGACGCCAGGAAAGGAAAGCCCGGCACGCTCCCCCCCTCGATCAGATAACGAAAGACCACGAACAAAAATACGACCACGCCGAAGCCCGCCAGCGAAAAACCGAGATAGCTCGCCAGCTGCAGCGGCAGCACGCTGAAGCCGGTCAGCATGTTGAAGGTATGTACCACCAGCTTACGGAAGGTGTATTGGCTGGTGCCATAGCGGCGGGGATCATGCTGCACGGGCAGCGAGTCGAAGCGGGTGGTCGCCCAGGTCAGCAGCACGTCGATCGAGACATACGGGCTGCGATAGGTGGCAAACGCATCGCGTAACTGCGTCCGAAAGACGCGAAAGGCGCTCACCTTGCGCGCAGTGTCCACGCCCATGCTGCTCTGTAAGACCATCTTGGTGAGCTGTGATGCCAGATCACGGAAGAATCCGTGTTGTTCGTTGCGCGGTGTGCCGTACACCACGTCGAGATCGCCCGCGTGCAGCCGCTCCAGCAAATGCGATATCTCTTCCGGCGGGTGCTGTAAATCGTCGTCCATCGTCACGATCACCGTCATGCGCGCGGCGCGAATGCCGCACAACAGCGCGTTGTGCTGTCCATAGTTGCGCATCAGCAAAATGCCACGCACCCAGGGATGCGCGGCAGCCAGCGCCGCGATCACCGTCCCGCTGCGATCGCGGCTGCCGTCGTTGACCAGGATCAGCTCGTAATCCATTGTCAGCGTCGGCAGGATCGGCGCCAGACGCGCGACCAGTACAGGCAGCGACTCCTCACTGTTGTAGACGGGAACGATGATTGAAAGGGTGTATGGGATCGACATGAATGGAGTTTGCTCTGGTGTCAGTGAAGGCGTACGATGATCGTAATCAATTGTGGTGGCATTGAGAAGATTCAACCGCCACCTGGCACGGGTCACAGGCACCCTGGCGGTGGGTTCGACTGACTCGTCCGTGTGCTACAATAGTGTCAATCACACCATATACACCCTGCTGATCGCATATTCTCCCATTACACAAACGAGGATGATCCCTTATGACCGACGAGCGCGATTATCTGGTACGCGGGGCACTCGCGGACATCGACCCCGACATCACCGACCTGATCCGCCACGAGACCGCCCGACAAGCCCGTTTCCTGATCCTGATCCCCTCTGAAAGCACCGTCCCGCAGGCGGTGCGCGAAGCGCTGATGTCGCCCTTCCACAACCTCTATGCCGAGGGCTATCCGCTCGACGAGACGCGCACCATGTCGCAGGAACAAATTCTCGATTACGGGCTGCGCCTGCCTGAATACCGCCGCAAAGCCGACAAGCGCTATTACAAGGGCACTGAATACGCCAACATCGTGGAGGCGCTGGCACGCCGCCGCGCCGCCGAGCTGTTCGCCACGCCGTCCGCGCCCGCCGACTCGCTGTACGTCAATGTGCAGCCTCTCAGCGGTGCCCCCGCCAACAGCGCCATTTTCAGCGGACTCCTGAACGTGGGCGACACCTTCATGGGGATGGACTTGCTGGTTGGAGGACATCTCACACACGGCAGCCCGGTCGCGCGCAGCGGCAAGCAGTATCACGCGGTCGGCTACACCATCGACCCGGTGACCGAGCGGCTCGATTACGATCAGATCATGGCACAGGCGCAGGAAGTGCGTCCTAAGCTGATCATCGCCGGCTATACCAGCTATCCCTGGGCGCCCGACTGGGCGAAATTCCGCGCGATCGCGGACTCGGTCGGCGCGATCCTCATGGCGGACGTGTCGCACGTCGCCGGAATGATCGCGGTTGGCGCGTATCCATCGCCGATCGGGATCGCCGATGTGGTCAGCTTCACCACCCACAAGACGCTGAACGGTCCGCGTGGCGCGGTGATCGTGACCCATCGCGCCGACATCGCCGGGAAAGTCGATCGCGCCGTCTTTCCAGGTGAACAGGGCGGACCGCATGTCAACCAGATCGCGGCGCTGGCGGTCGCGCTCAAGCTGGCGACCACCGAGAAATTCCGCGCACTGCAATATCAGACCGTCGCCAACGCCGCGCGACTGGCAGACGCACTGTCAGCGCGCGGCTTGCGCATCGCCTACGGCGGCACCGACACCCATATGCTGCTGGTCGATTGCAAGAGCATCATCGGGCGCGACGGCACTACCCTCAGCGGCGACATGGCGGCGCGTATCCTCGACCTCGCTGGAATCGTCCTCAATCGCAACACCATCCCCGGCGATCCGTCGGCACTGCGATCGAGTGGTATCCGCATCGGTACGCCCTGGATCACGCAGCGTGGGTTTGGCGACGCCGAGATCGACACCCTGGCGGGCTTGATCGCGGATCTGCTTCAGGCGTGTGAACCCTTCAGCTATGCGGGCAAGCGCCGCCCCGAGCCGCGCGCCAAAGTCGATTACACAACGTTGGAGCGCGTCAAGATGGCAGTGCGCGATCTGGCAGCCAGCGTCGGCATCGATACCAACGCGGGGCGTTCCGATTATCCGCATGTCAGCTATCTCGATACCAACGCCACCGAAGCGCGCACCCTGATTATCCGCGCCGCAGACCCCGAAACAGCGCGCCAGTTTTTGAACGTCGCCACGACTGGCGATGTCACCACACTCGCCGAAGGACAGCAGACTCCAGCGCTGGTGCTGAACAAAGATGGATCACGGCTGTCACACGGCATTATCGAGCTACTCAAGGGACAGTGGATGCTGCACCTGGCGGTCAACGCCGGCAATACCGCCGACTGGCTGCGCGCGCTCAGTGACGGTTTTGTCAGTTTTGACGACTCCGATCCGTATGGCAAGCTGCCGGGTCCGGTCGAGGTGACCGTGCGCACGCTCAACGACCCAGCGCGCTTCGCCGGATTCGACGAGAATGCCGCTGTCGCGTCCAAGCCCTATGCGGTCGGGATGCGCGCGGCATATGCTGCCAATTCCAGCGGTTCACATCCGACGCTGCGCCTGTTCACCTGGCACGATCCAACCGACACGCCGATCAAGACCACTCCGCTCACGGACTGGCATCGCGCACATGGCGCGAAAATGGCGCCGTTCGCAGGCTATGACATGCCACTGTGGTACGACTCGGTGACCGCCGAACACCGGGCAGTCCGATCGGGCGCGGGCGCCTTTGACGTGACGCACATGGGCGTCTTTGATGTGCGCGGCGCGGGCGCGGCTGCCTTTCTGGACGCTGTGACCACCAACGATGTGGCGACGCTGGCGGTCGGGGAATCGCACTATACTTATCTGCTCGACACTGAGGGCGTCCCGCTGGACGACCTGATGATCTATCGTCTGGAACACGATCATTATCTGATCGTGGTCAACGCCTCGAACAACGACAAAAACTGGAAATGGTTGAATGGCATTCTGGCGGGCGATCTGGTGATCGATGCGGCACATCCGCCCGCGCAGTTCGGCTTGAGCGCCCACGTCCTGCTGCGCGATCTGCGTAACCCGACACATGGTGCCGACTGCCGCGTCGATGTCGCGCTCCAGGGCGCGCAAAGTAAGGACATCCTCAAGGCGCTCGGCGGGTCGGATGAGGACATCACGCGCGTGACCGGGCTGGCGTGGGCGGGCGTGACTCGTGCGTTGCTCGGTGGCTTTGACCTGATTGTGTCGCGCACCGGGTATACAGGTGAGCGGGTGGCATACGAGCTGTTCGTCCACCCCGATCTGGCAGTGGCGCTGTTCGATCGCCTGATCGCCCTGGGCGCCGTCCCGTGCGGACTGGCGGCACGCGACAGCCTGCGCACCGAGGCGGGACTGCCGCTGTATGGGCACGAACTGGCTGGCGATCGCCATCTGGCACCGGGTGACGCGGGCTTTGGCACCTATGTCAAATTGTGGAAACCGTTCTTTGTCGGCAAACAAGGCTATGCTGACCATGAGGCAGCGCGCGAACGTGAGATCGTGCGTTTCCGCCTCGATGAAAAGGGCGCGCGTCCTCCCCACAGCGGTGATCCGGTGACCGTGACCGATGGTGCGGTGATCGGCATGGTCACCTCGTGCAGCATCGACAGCGAAGGCTATCAGTCTGGTCAGGCGTGGATCGATCAGACTGCCAGCGATCCAGAGACGGCGATTCACGTCCTGTGCGGCGCCGAGCGCGCTCAGGCAGCCGGACGCACAGCGACAGCCGTGCCCGCCCGTGTCCTGACTCGCTTCCCGGCAAAGAAGAAATAGCGACGCACGATGATGCGTCCGATTTTTGGCAGGTAGGGACGGCTAACGTGCGTCCGCACATCTGAAAGCAGGGACATGGCATATCATGTCCCTGCTTTCGCCATATTGTACAAACGAAACGTTCTTTTTTAATGCAAACTGTACAAGACCCTTCACATTGATTTCTTTTTACATTAACATTGCCGAGGTAAGATCAGAATAGGTTGCAACGTTCTAATCTTTGTGAACGCTGAACCTTGCACAAATGCTGAACAAATAGCGAAAGAAGCAAAGCTTATGAATTGGTATGCCAACGAACTGCTCATCCGCGATTCCATCAACGACCTGCACAACGCGCGTGAGATGGAACGCCTCGCCCGCACTGCCCAGGGCGAAGACGCTGGCATCGGTCTCGAAGATTTCCTGTCGGCGCGTGCGCTGGTCGCCCGCATCACGGTGCGCGCATCCCGTCCCGATCATGCCCCCCGCATGAATTTCATCCCGGTACGCGCCGATCGCTAAATGGGTTGTAAATCACCAAAGTCGTGCGAACGGTCACCAGTGCCCGGTACAGACTTTGCCCGCATCTCGAATGCAGTCAGCCCGTCTCTCCCCGTTTGCGTAGGAGAGGCGGGCTGACTGCATCTTCCCCCCTACCCCATCTGGCACCGCATCTGATGAGCAGCACGCCTTGTCGTGAATCGCTGATTTTTCTTCGCCGCGCATGACCTGCGCTGTCCATTGGCGGCGACCATCCTGGTGGCTATACTCTCACTTTATCCCACCTCGCTGCCAGGAACTTATATAATCCACATGCCGAAACTGGGGATTCCCATCTGGCGCTATCTGCTTGAAATTGCCCTGGTCGTCGTGATCGCGCTATTTGCCACGCGCATCTATCTGGATGACAGAGCGACGACCGTATTTTCAGCCAGTGAATTCGAGTGGCTGACCAGCTCCGCCACCTCGTCCGCCCAGTTTCTACGCGAACACGGACGTATTCCCTTATGGCAGCCAGACCTGGCGCGCGGTGAACCTGCCGTCGAGAATGCCTTCGCGTTCGTCTTCAATCCGTTCAGCATGGTGCCGAGCCTGCTTTTCGACAGCGAAGTCGGCACACGTTACAGCGTCGTCCTGGCAGCAGTCATTGCCGGAGTCGGTGGCTGGGCGATCGGGTACGCGCTCGGACTGAGTACCGTCGGGCGCGTGCTGCTCGGTGTGCTGATGGTGGCGAAAGGCAGTATGCCGAGCGTCATCGGCGCGGGCTACTTTCAACTGGGCACCACGCAAGCTTATCTGCCCTGGGTGCTGGCAGGAACGCTCGCCATTGCCCGGTGGCGGGAGGCGCGCGCGCCAGTCGTGCTGCTGGCGCTGGCACTGGCGCTGATGTGGTTTGGGGGCAACGTCTATTATATCCTGCCCGCTGGGCTGCTGGTCGTCGCGGTCGGCGGCGCCTTCGTGATCCGCCGACCACGCGGACAGCCATTCACACTCGATCTGGCGTTACTGCGCCGCTATGCGCTGGCATTATGCGTGGCGGGCGCGCTGATGAGCGTCACGGCGATCCCGATCGTCGCCAGCTATGATCGGGTCGCCAATCATCCCGACGAAAAACCTGATAGTTTCTATGAACATCCCCTGACTGCTGCCGCACAGCTTTTCACCGCCCAGCCTTATTTTGAACCTGGCACCTGGACCGACAATTACGACCTCTTTGTGATCCCGGTGCTGTATGCCGCGCTGCTGTTCGTCGTCTTTCCGCCGTTCATCCCGCAGTTTTCGCGCCCGGCACAGCCGCGCGTCGCGTGGCGAATCGTAACCGTCGGGCTGATCTTCGCGTTGTTCTTCCTGCTTTGGGGGACGGGCACCAATCCGCTCATGCGTTGGGCGATCACCAACGTGCCTGGGATCGGACAGTGGCGCGTGCTGTCACGGATGCTGACGCTGGTCTCGCTGTGGCTGGCAGTGATCGTGGCGCTGCGCTTTGACAGTCTGTGGCGCGCGCTCGTCCTGCCCCTGGATCGCCGCTGGCTGCGCCGGACGATCGGTATCGCGCTGCTCGCCTTCACGGTCGTGATGGTGCGTGAACCGTTGGACAGCTACAGGATTGGCGCGCAGACCGTCAACGTGTCTCGTTCGTTTGTCTCGGAGTGCATCCGCTGGCTGCGCGACAGCTATCCGCGCGGCGAACTGGACATCTTTGTCCGCGACTATCGGACGATCACGGTCTACCTGCGCGAACATATCGGCTTCACCCACATCAATGCCGATTACCATCTGGTCGGCCGGGCGCCAACGATCTTTCCCTACGATCTGCGGCGGCATTACGCCCGCTACTTCTTTGGTATCGACGCCGGAGATCGCGCTTATTGGCAGGAGCGCGGCTATGTGCCGATGCTGTCCAGCCCACCACTGCCGACGGGTGAGCCATGTCTGATGGAATACCCCAATGCACTCCCCTACGCTTTTGCGGCGCCGCGCAGCTTCCTGGAGCGCTATGTCGCGCCCGATGATCCGGTGCCGTCGGTGCAGTTTCGCGGTCTGACCGGGGATCAGGTGTTCAGCCTGCCGTATTATGTGCATCAAGGCGACTGGATCGCGCTGCGCGTGCAGTCACTTCCCTATCAGGAAGTGGTGGTCGTGCTGGGTGAACTCGCCTGGCAGGGCTGGACGGTCACCGTGGATGGAAAAGACGCGCCCGTCGAGTCGGTCGGTCAGTTGATCGGAGTAATCCTCCCCGACGACAACGCCGTACACGACATCCTGTTCCGCTATGATCCGCCGCTGTTCCGCAGCAGCGCGGCGATCACGATCGCTGTAGCAGGAGTGCTGGTGCTGTGGCTGCTGGGCGTCAATCGGCGGCTGTCGAGAGTCGCCACGATACTGACAGGTCGATCAGCGTTCCCCCTGGGTATAGGATGATGACTCAGCCACGTACACAAATTCTGCTTGAGATCGGGCTAATCGTAATCGTAGCGGTCGTGGCAGCGCGCATCTATCTCGATGCCGATCCGCTGACCACGCTGGGCGGTGCCGAAGGGGAATGGCTGACCAGCTCGGCACATCATGCCTCTACCAGTCTGCGCACACATGGACGAATTCCCTTGTGGCAGCCCTATCTGGCACGCGGCGAACCGTCTGTAGAGGGTGCGTTTTCGTTCATCCTCAACCCGTTCAGCATGGTTCCCAGCCTGATCCGGGGCGACGCGATCGGCGTGCGTGTCAGTGTGGTATTACATGTCATCCTGGCGGGAATAGGCGGGTGGGCGATCGGCTGGACACTTGGGCTGAATACTCCCGCGCGGCTGCTGCTGGGTGTGTTGATGCTGGCAAAAGGCAATATGCCCACCCTCGTAGGGGTAGGTTACTTTCAACTGGGCGTGACTCAGGCTTATCTGCCCTGGCTGATCGCCGCGACGCTGGCGATCGCCCGCTGGCGCAATGCCCGCACGCCGGTCGCACTACTGGCGATCACGATCGCCCTGCTGTGGTTTGGCGGCAACATTTACTATATTCTACCTGGCGCGATTGTCTGCATTGTCCTGGGTGCAGCGCTGGCCATAAAGCGACTGCCAGGGCGCCGATTCCTGACACTGCGACTCGATCTTCACCTGCTTGGACGCTTTGCGCTCGGCGCGGGGATCGGCGCAGCGCTGATGGCGGCGACGGCGATCCCGATCGTCATCAACTACAACAGAATGGAATCACACCCGGACGAACTGCTGACCAACCGTTACGAACAGCCGCTCGTGGTCGCTGTACAACTCTTGCGCGACGATCGGACATTTGCCTCCATTACTTGGAACGAAAATTATCATCTTCAGGTCGTGCCGACCTGGTACGCGGCGATCTTGTTCATCGTTTTTCCACCCTTCATGCGCTTATTTTCGCGTCTGCCCACGCGCGTCGATCTGCGGTGGACAATCTGGCGTACACTGGTCGTGGTGCTGCTGCTGGCGCCGTTTTTCCTGCTGTGGGGGACGGGCACCAATCCGCTCATGCGCTGGGCGATCACCAACCTACCGGGGATCGGTCAATGGCGCACCTTGTCGCGCTTACTGACGATCGTCTCGCTGTGTCTCGCCCTGATAATCGGAATCCGTTTCGACAGTCTGTGGCGCGCTTTGGTTGAGAAACCCCGTTTTGCCGTTGGGTTACGTGTGCTGATCGGACTGGTACTGGCTGGCATCACCCTCGCGGCGCTGTCCGAGCCGCTGACGAGTTATAGTCGGGTGGCATATCTGCGGCGCACAGAGTCGCTCACCCTGACCTGCCTTCGTGATCTGCGCGCCCATAATCCAACCGCTGTCCTGGACAGCTTCACGCGCGATTATCACAACGTGCGCGATTTTCTGACCCAACAAGTACGCTTCACCCATATCACCGCCGATTATCGACTCGCTGGACAGCCGAGTACGCTGTTCGACTACGATTTGCGGCGCAACTATGCGCGTTTTCTGCACAGCGTCTACGAGCCAGAACGCGATTACTGGCGCGAGCGCGGATATATCGACGTGCAGGACAGCGTCCACACGCCAGAGGGGACGCCCTGCCTGATGGAATATCCCGACGCGCTCCCTTATGCCTTTGCCGCGTCGCGCGACTTTTTGGCAGGCTATGTCGCGCCCGATGATGCGCTCGGCGGACCTCAGTTTCGTGGCTTGAAAGGCAGCCAGGTGATCGCGCTGCCACACTACGTCAAAGACTTCGATCAGATTGGGCTGCGCGTCACCTCGTTACCCGATGACGACACTGTCGTGGTGGTCGGCGATCTCGCCTGGACAGGCTGGACTGTCACGGTCGATGGCGCACCCGCGCGCCTCCAGTCGGTCGGACAATTACTCGGGGTGGTGCTGCCGGCGGGTGGCGCCGTCTACAACGTGTATTTCCGCTATGACCCGCCGCTGTTCAAAATCGGCGCTGCGATCACACTGGTGACGGCGGCAATGCTGGCGCTGTGGCTGCTGGGCGTCGATCGGCACTTGCCCTGGATGACTGGTCGTGGCGTTAATCCCTAATTCCAGACTATCCATTCGACCCAACCAGAATAAGCCTAATCGCGCTGCACTTTCTTTGTCTCCATCATTAATATAAACCATGAGAACTGCCCAATGGCAGCATCGCACTCCCCCCAAAACCCCTTCTTGATCCACCTTTTTACAAGGAGTTTCATATGCTTTCATTCGTCACGCGCTGGACACGGCGCACGGTGATCCTGGGATCGCTGGCGCTGCTGTTGGTCTCGTCGGCTGTTTCAACGCAGGAATCGACGCCAGAAGCAGTTCCCTCCACCGCTTATTCAGTGACCGTGCTGGACACGCGCCCGTTCACCGAGGCGCTGCTGTCCGAGTTACAGGTGCCGCAGGGTTTCGAGGTCAGTGTTTTTGCGCAAGGGCTGGATAACCCGCGCTGGATGATTTTTGGTGAGGACGGCACGCTGTACGTATCGCAGCGCGCGATGGGTACGGTGGTGGCGCTGACAGACACGGACGCCGACGGCGCAGCCGATGGTGCGGCGCGCGTGGTGGTCAGTGGAATGCCGCTGGCGCACGGCTTGGAAATCCGCGACGGGCATCTGTATGTCTTCGCAGATAAAGTGATCACCCGTGCCCCGATCCAGCCGAACGGCGATATCGGCACACCGGAAACCCTGATCGATAACCTGCCGGACTCCGGTCAGCATTCGGCGCGCACGCTGGCTTTTGGTCCTGATGGGCAGCTTTACGCCAATATCGGCAGCCCGTGCAATGCCTGTGGCAATTCGACGCCGGAATACGCGGCGATGCTGCGCGGCACCGCCGATTTCAGCACCCACAACGTGTTTGCCAGCGGTCTGCGCAATACCATTGGCTTCGACTGGCACCCGGTGACGGAGCAAATGTGGGGATTCGATCACGGCATCGACGCCATCGGTGATGATACCCCGCCGGAAGAATTGAATCTGCTGGAGCGCGGCAACAACTATGGCTGGCCCTATTGCTATGGTGACAGTGTCGTCAACGACTTCATCCCCGGCAATCCGCCCGGCACGACTAAAGCGGCATTCTGCGCCGCCGCGACCAGTCCGACACTGCCCTACCAGGCGCACAGCGCGCCGATCGGGTTCACCTTCTACACCGGATCGAGCTTTCCCGACGAGTATGTCAACGATGCGTTCGTCGTCATGCGAGGGTCGTGGAATCGCAGCGTAGCGACTGGTTACAAGGTCGTGCGCGTGCTGTTCGACGATGCGGGACAGCCGACCGGCTTCGAAGACTTCATGAGCGACTTTCTGATCGAAGACGGGACAGCAGAGTTCGGACGCCCTGCCGGGATCGTGGTCGCGCCCGATGGGTCGCTGCTGGTCTCGGAAGACAGCAATGGCATCATCTATCGCATCGCGTTTGTAGGCTAGGAATCACAGATGATGACTCGACGACTGCAATTGCTGTGCTGCGGCGCGCTGCTGGCGATCGGCGCGATCGCATTATCCGTATCCGCGCAGGAAGCAGCACCGAGCGGCGCGGCGGCAAGCGTGATCAACGCCGATGGCGACTCGATCGGGACGGTGACTTTCACCGCCGTCAATGGTCAGACGGTGGTGACCGCTGAACTGCTGGGACTGCCGCAGGGTTTTCATGGATTCCATGTCCATACGACTGGATCATGTGAGGATACCAATCAGGGACGGTTCACAGCGGCGGGCGGACACGTCGGCGCCAACACGACCAGCCATGCCTCACATCCCGCCGATCTGCCGTCGCTGTACGTCACCGAAAATGGCAGCGCTTACCTGAGTGTCGTGACCGACCTGTTCACGGTCGATCAGATTTTAGATGCCGACGGCAGCGCGATCATGATTCACGCCAACCCGGACAATTTTGCCAACATCCCACCGCGCTACGGCGGACCCGATCTGGAGACGCTCAATACGGGTGACTCTGGCGCGCGAATCGCGTGTGGGGTGATCGTGGGGGCGCTGAACGCCGAGGCGACTCCCGAAGCGACGCCTGCGAGTTAAGACAAATCATCCAATACCGGACGCATAACAATGCGTCCCTACATCGACTTTCAACCACCGGATTAGAACAATTGGGGGCATGGTATGTTTATCATGCCCCCAATTGTTGTATGAATTTCGTCATGCCTTTAGAAACACTTAAGCAAAACGCACCAATAAACGTCCCACTGTTCTGTATACTGAAAATGTGGTTTCGGTGAGATAATCGATTCAGTGGTATCTTGCTGATTGTCACAGTCACGGCATTTGTTATAATCAGTACAAGGGCACTGGCTCGCTACTTAGTCGCGGATGACGCGCTTTATGTTGAGGACTTACCCCCTGGGGCGTGCCGCCCACATTTTTTTTGCGTCGAGCGACCCATTCTTCTCTCATTGGGATCGCAACTGATTGTAGGTAGGATAAATGGCAGCTTATTTAATTGTTGATGTCGATAACTTGCTCGAACATTTCCGCAGCCTCGGTATACAGATCGACTTGCAGGAGTTGGCGGTCGGCTTGCGCGCAGGTGCGGCGCTGGCAGCGGGTTTGATGAGCAAAGAGCAGTTGAAGGCGGTGGCGGTGGCAGATTGGGACGGCACCATACCCAAGCCGCGCCCCGATCCGCAGTATGTCTTCAAGGCGGCCGGTTACGAGACCTTCGCCGTGCACGATCGCGCCAACATCGCCGACGCCTTAGCCCTGCAATACTTTCAATTCGATCCCGATCCAGTGGATGAGCTGATCCTGGCGACCACCGACTCGCAGTTGATGCCGCTGATCCGCCAGGTCAAGTTGAGCCGCAGCGCCCGTATCCGCATGTGGGGCAGCCGCGACATCCTGGGGGGGACGGAATTTGCCGATCAGGTGATCTTCCAACCCCTGGAGACCTTGCTCGGTATCCAGCAGACCAAGAACGTCGCGCTCTACATCGACTTCGAAAACATCTCGATCAGCCTTGCCGAACAGGGCTATGTCGTCAACCTCGATCAACTGATCGATTCATTTTTGCGTCAGGGACGCGCGCACGGCAATGTCGTCAAGATGGCTGCCTATGCCCCCTGGGGGACGCGCGGCAGTCTGCCGCCGATGGTGGACGACAACGGACGCGAGGTCACAGAAGACGCGCCCAACCGTCTGATGCAGCGCAACATCGACCCGGTTTACAGTCTCGCCGGCAAGAACAGCGCCGACATGCGCATCGCCCGCGATATCATCACCGACAGCGGACACACCGACGCTGGCGACATTTACATCGTCGCCAGCGGGGACCGCGACTTCAAGGATGTGATCAACACGCTGCGCAGTCGTAACAAGAGCGTGATCCTATGGTCGGTGCAGGGGACACTCAGCCGTCAATTGGGCAACAATCCCGATCTGTTGATCGAGTACGTCGAGAATTTTGCCAATTTACAGACGCACCAATCCCTGAGTCTGGCGGCACTCCAGACAGCGACCGACGACACCGACACGACCGGATTCACGCCGTCGCAGTGGTCGAGCGTGATCCTCCAGCTCGATCGCCATATTCAGGAAAACGAGGTCGAGGCGCTGACGCGCAAGAAGCTGATCGATCTGCTGGTCGAGGTCGGCGCGGTCGTCAGTCGTCCACGCGGGGAAGATTTGGTCGCGCAGGCGGTCTCGATCGGCATTTTGCGGCGCATGAGCGGACGTGACCGTCTGGCGTTGAGCCTGGCGCATCCGATCGTCGAAAAGACGCTGCTGATCCGCGATCGAATCGTCATGCGCGTGCAAAACACGCTGGCGGTGCGCAGCTGGGAATACGTCAACTACGGCTTCCTGCTCAAGGGGCTGGCGATGGATCGGGAGCTGGAACGCGGCGGCATGAATTACAGCGACCAGTGGCGTTCCGACTGGATCGACTGTCTGGTGCGCGAGCAGGTGTTGGTGCGCGAGATCGTCCCGCATCGACACAACCCGGAAGATGTCGTCCCGGTGATCAAGCTCAACCCGGATTACAAGCTGCCCGCGAGCAAGACGACCGCTGTCCCAGCGACCGACGAAGAGATGAACTGGGAGGGCATCACCCTGCCCGAACTCGAACGGGGTGAGCCGGAAACTGCCGACATGTGCCGCCGGATCATCGTCAGCGTCGAGCAATTCACCAGCTTTCGCAACTTCACCTGGTGCCCGCTCGGCAGCCTGCACAAGCGGCTGCGTCAGTACGACGGCAATATGAATTTTCAGCGCGGTGTCGAGTATCTGCTGGAAAATGGCGCGTCGCAGGTGCGCGAGTATCCGAATCCGCAGAACGAATTTTTTACCAAAGGCATCTCGCTCACCGTCGAGTCTCCGATCGTGCGCACGGTGCTGGCAGAGCGCAACGGCTTTATCCAGATTTTGCTGAGTCTGTACGAGCGCAATATCGCCATCATGGATCAGAGCCTGCGCGGGCAAGACCCCGGTGAGCGCTATGATCTGCCGTTGTGGGTGTCGATCATGGAGACGGAAAATGTGCTGAACGCGGTGCCTGGGCGCCCCGGTCAGTACGGCTTGTTCCGCACCCATCATACGGTGACGCTGGTCGCGGACGGCGAACGCAGCCAGTAGCAGATGCGCTGCTGCGCCTTTCACAGCTCAGGCGTGTGGCATCACCAAGGACAATCTATCGTGGCAGGCATGATCTTCAACGTGTTCACCGTCGTGGTCGGCACCGCGTTTGGGCTGCTAATCGGCAACCGCCTCTCGACAAAAATGCAGGAATCGGTCATCACGGGTCTTGGATTGACGACACTGTTCCTGGGCGTGAGCAACGCTGGGGCGAGTGGCAATATCATCATCCCGGTGCTGGCGCTGGTGTTCGGGACGATCATCGGCGAGCTGCTCGACCTGGACGGCACGCTGACGCGCTTTGGCGGCTGGCTGCAAGCGCGCTTCGCGGGCGGTGGCAATGGGGATGCCACCAGCGAGTCCGACGCGCGCCGCGCCCGGTTCATCGACGGCTTCGTCACGACCAGCCTGATCTACTGTATTGGTCCGCTGGCGTTCGCTGGGTCGATTCTGGACGGGATGGGTGTCCCGGCGGGGTTCCAGCAGATCGCTATCAAGAGCGTGCTGGACGGGTTTGGCTCGGTCGCCTTTGCGTCCAGCCTGGGGATCGGCGTCGGCTTCAGCGCGATCCCGATTTTTTTCGTGCAGGGCGGTTTGTCGCTGCTCGGCATGGTGGCAGGCAGCGTGATGACCGAGCCGATGATCGCGGAAATGACCGGGGTGGGCGGGTTGATCCTGATGGGGCTGTCGCTGGTGCTGCTCGACATCAAGCGTCCGCGCGTGGCGAACTTTCTGCCCGCGCTGGTGATCGCGCCGCTGATCGTGGCGGTGGCTGCGGCGTTGGGCGTGAATATCTATCCGCTGTGATGGCGCCTATCATGGCTGGACGCGCACCTATTTAGGCTGCCGACGGATCGTTGGGCGTGATGGGCGGGAACAGTTTCCCGACCGCGACGCTGAAGCCCGGCAGCAGGTCGGGAAAGGTCAGGGTATCGACAGCGGTGAGAATCTCGTCCTCGCCCTCCTGTCGATAAATCTCGATCAGCCGCTTGGCGGGCAGCACCACCAGCGCAGCGCGTGCGCCCCGTGCGCCAGGTAGAAAGCGGCTTTTCTGCGCAAATCTTTCAATCTCTCGCTTGGCGACTTGATCTCGACGCAGATGTCAGGCACAAAATTGGCGGCGCTGGATCGCACCAGTGAGCGTCCACCCAGAATGACCGTGACATCAGGTAATCGCTGATTGAGCTGATTATCGGTCGGGCGATAGCGACCCTCGACCGTCGTTCTGCCGCGCAGTTCGGGATGTTCTCTCAGGTATATGAAAAACAGAGCGGTAATCGTGCTGGCAACGCTGCCGTGTTCATCGTTTGGCATGGCTTTTTCGATGATCTCCCCGTCGATCAGTTCAAAACGGCGCGACTCATTCTCCGGGCGCGCGATGAAGGCGTCGAATGCCTCACTGGTGACGAACTCACGGGTGACCATGTAGAATTCCCTCGATTAACGTCAACCTGATTATAAAGCGAAATAATGCCAAACAGCGCCTCGCCCGATCACACCACCAATACCACCTTGCCCGCAGACGCCCCCGACTCCAACAGGGTGTGCGCGCGCCCTACCTCTGCGAGTGGCACGCGCGCGGCGATCGTCGGCGTGATCGACCCGTCGCGCAGCAGCATCAGCAAGTGCGCGATCTGAGCGCGATTCTTGGCATCGTCGTCGGGAACGTGATAAAAGACCGCGCGCCGACCGCGCAGCCGCGCCGCTCCTAAGCCCGCGAACGTGATCGGCACATTCAGGGGCGACTCGCGCGCCGACAGCAGCCCAAAGCTGACCAGCACCCCGCCGTGCCGCAGCGCCGCGAGCGAGCGCCACAGCGTGATACCGCCGATCGGATCGAAACACGCATCGACTCCGGCGTCCGACGCCAGCAGCACGCGCGCGACAAAATCATCGCTGCGGTAGTCGATCGGCACCGCGCCCAACGCGCGGATCAGGGAATGTTTTTTGGCGGACGCGGTGCCGTAAGCACTCACGCCGTGCAGTCGCGCCAGGTCGAGGATGGCGCTGCCGACGCCGCCAGCTGCCGCGTGAACCAGAATATGCTGACCCGGCGCTGCTGCTGCCGCATCGTGCAGCAGTTGATAGGCGGTCAGATAATTGAACGTCATCGCGGCGACCGTGACGGCATCGAGTCCGTCCGGCACCATAACGAGCTTGCTGGCGGGCAGATTGAGCGCGGTGCAGTGTCCACCCCGGATCGGGACGCTGGTCACGCGCTGACCGGGCGCGAGTGTCGTCACGTCGGCGCCGACCTGCTCGATGATCCCGGTCACATCCAGCCCCATACCCGCCGGGTAACGGATGCCGAAAGCCTGTCCCTGCCGCGTGTAGATATCGCCAAACGCCACCCCTGCCGCCTCGACCCGTACCTGTACCGAGTCGGGAGCGGGATCAGGCAGCGCCTCGGTGACCTGTTCCAGTCGCTCGATCGTCCCAGCGCGACGGATGATGATTCGGGTGGTCTGCATCAAGGGCTGCCTTTGATTCTCCAGATGCAGGGTTTGGCATGCCAGACCGGTGCTGAAACTGCCTTTATCGTGTGTCTTTATTTCTGTACGGGCTGCGCCAGGATGTCCGCTACCGTCGTATTCTCCAGGATACGCAGCATACAGTCGCGCACCTCGGCAAACACGCTCACCAGCGCCGACTCTTTTTCGATCGGCGTCGATCGGTAAAAATGCAGGCTGACCGAGTCGGTTGGCGCCAGCGCACCGTCCAGCAGCCGAATGACATCCGCCAGGGTGATCTTGTCGGGCGGCATCGCCAGGCGATAGCCGCCATTGTGCCCTTTCAGGCTCGACACAAAACGTCCGCGCTTCATCACCAATAAAATTTGTTCCAGGAATTTTGGCGGAATCCCCTGTTGTGCCGCGATCGTCTCAACGCGAATGTAGATATCGCTCGGCTGCCGTGCCAGATAGACGATCGCCAGCAGCGCATATTCACTCTTCGAGGTCAGTTTCATCATTGTTTACCTTAGATCGTGTAGCCGTTTACAAAAATTTTTGTAACTATTTATTTCACCCCTCACCCCGCCCCCTCTCTCAAAATGGCAGAGGGGGCACGGCAGATTGCGCATTGCGCAATCTGCCTTACTGCACACGCGGTCACGACAGCGGCGGCGTCCCCGTCTGACCGAACGATCCAGCCAGCAGCGAGAAATCGGTGATGTTGATCGCCAGATCGCCGTTGAAGTCGGCGCGGGCGTCGTAGTTGACATCGAGCGATGTCGTGCCGAATGCCGCCGCCAGGATCGAGAAGTCGGTGATGTTGACGTTGTTGTCGTCGTTCGCGTCACCTTCCGTGAGCGTACCGACCGCGACGGTCTGATCGGCGGTCAGGGTGAACGTGACGGTTGTCGCCAGCGCGTGCGCCTGCTTGACGCGCAGGGTGTACTCGCCGGGTCGCAGATTGGCGAGCGTAAAGACGCCGCTCAGGTCGGTGGTGCTGGTGCCATTGACGAGCGCATCGGTGCCGCGCTTGAGTTGATAACTGATCGGCACTGCCCAACGCGGGTCGGGCGGGGTAGGACGCCCCTGCAGCGTCACATTTGCCGTCACGGTGAAGCGCGGTTCCGGCGTCGGGGTTGAGACGTTGAAGGCGACGACGGCGGGATCGAAGGCGCCGATCGGATCGGTGAAGCTGGTCAGGTCGCCGATCATGAACCAGTAGGTCGCCCCCAGTGTGGCGCTGAAGGTGATCGCAGACTGGGTGATGCCACCGTTGAAGTCCTGGTTGCACGCCAGCTCGATCAGGGCGTTGTTATACACCGCCAGCACGGTATTGTTGTTGCTGCCAAAGGTGTTGGCATTGACGGTCATGGTGTAGGCGGGCACAAACTTGTACCAGATGGTATTGCTGACCGTCTGCGCGCTGCCGTCGCAGCTCATCTCCGGATCGGTGCGGCTGGTGAAGGCGCCATGAATATTCTGATTGGTGTTGAACGGCAGCGCTGCGATCGTCTGTGCGCTCAGGCGATAATCGTTGGGCGTGCCGGTATTGGTGATGGTGTTCAACAGCGCTTTTTGCGCGTTCAGCCGTCCCCAACCGGACGCGCGATCGAAGCCAGCGGTGTAGAGCGGATCGGTGGTCTGCATCAGCCGATCGCGCACCTGGTCGCTGCTGAGCGTCGGCACATGCGAGAGCAGCAGTCCTGCCACGCCCGCGACAATTGGCGCCGAGCCGCTGGTGCCGCCAAAATTGGCGACGTAATCGCCGGTGATGTAGCCATCCGTCCCAGTCAGGTCGGTGGTGGGCAGATAATGTCCCGGCGCAGCCAGGTTGTTCTCGGTGCCCCAGTTGTTGCCCCAGGTCGGCTCTTCAGAACAGTCAGCGGGGTCGGACGTACCGGCGCTGTTGACCTTGATGGTGTCGCAGTAGGTGCTGGCTGCGACCGAGATCACGCCCGGCACCGCCGAGGAGATATGTGCCGGATACGCCACAGGCGATTGATATTCGTTGCCCGCAGCCACCACCACCACCGCGCCCAAGCCACCGCGTCCGTTCAGTGCCGCGTCACGCAGCGCTGCGGTGATGGTGCTGGAGGGCGCATCGCCCCAACTGTTGTTGATCACCGCCGCGCCATTGGTGCGCGCGTGGTTGATGCCATCGACCGTATCCCCAATCGAGCCGACAAGATCGAGCGTAACCTGGTCGGTGGCAAAGATGCGGATCGGCATGATCTTACACAGGTGGCACACACCGACGATGCCCTGACTGTTATTCGACTCGGCGGCAGCTAACCCGGCGACCGCCGTTCCATGCGCATCCAGATCACGGGTAACAGCGTTGTCGTAGGGCTGCGGATCGTTGTCGTTGCCGAATGAGTCGAAGGGAAAGACCATCTTTGAGTCGAGGTCGGGGTGCGATGTCTGCACGCCATCGTCCAGGACGGCGATGATCACTGTGTCCGATCCGCGCGTGGTATCCCAGGCTTCGCGTCCGTCGATGTCGGCATCGGGGGTCTCCCCGTTCCGGGGCGGCGCAAACTGCCCGTAATTGTGGATGTGCCAGGCATTCAGGTGAAAGGTGTCGTTGGGGATGAAGGCAGGCGCGTCCACGTCGCTGAAAGCGGAGTCGGCGCTGTCCGGCCCGACCAGCTCGCGGGCGGGCTGTTCGCCACCGTCACGCGGGAACAGCACCCACCAGTTCGGCTCGCTGTAGCGTGCGACGCCGCCAGTCTGGTAGCGATTCGCCAGCATCAGGGCATCGACTCCGGGCAGCGCGCGCAGCAGATAGGTGTCCGCCGACAGCACGCGGATCACGGCGGCACCATTGGCATCGTTGTAGGCTTCCACAGCGGCACGGTCTGTCCCGGTCGGAAAGGCGGCGATAAATTCGTCGGTCAGGATCAGCGTGCTGGTGCCAAAGGTGAACACGGGATTGACCCACGCCCCGGCGGACGCTGCCGCCGCGCCCTCGACCGCCCGCAGCGACTCGACCTGTGCCAGCGCCTCGGCGCCGCTGGCGGCGTCGATCGGCTTGAGCATCCAGCTTTCCTGGGCGAGATAGGCAGGCTGCCATGCGCCATCATTCGCCAGCATCGTCTCCAGGGTGGTATCGGCATCGACCGCGAACGGTTCGAGCGCGACATACTCGGTAGAAAGCGCCAGCGGAATACGATCGCCATTAGCATAATAAAAATACACGGAGTCGGGTGTCGGGATCGACGATTCCTGCGCGGAAGCACCGCTCAGAGTGAGCGCGATCGCCATTACAACGATCATCACGGAGCGGATAGAGTTTTTCATAAAGTGCATTGCACAGTTCCTCGGAAATGTGTAAGCGAATGTACAGACGGCGCCGATAAGCGCACCTATTGCATTGTACGTCAATTCGGGCGCGGCGCGGTGAAATCGTAGGGGATTGGCGTGCCAAGCCCGCGTAGTTACCAGGCAGACGCGGACGCATCGTCGTGCAGTCCCTACGTCCTCCATTGACGCTGATCGCAGGGAATTGGCGTGCCAGATCCGTTACGTGATGCGTCCCTACTCGCCCGTCAGCATCAGCGCCGCATACATCATCCCGGCGAACAGCAGCGCCAGCAGCGCCCACCCGCCCTGACCGCCGGTGAACAGGATCGCCGCCGTGATCAGCCCACTGCCGAACAGGATGGCGCGGGTGGTGCGCCGTTCCTGCATTTCCAGCCGGACGAACTGCTTTTCAAAAGCGGTGGTCGGCTCGATACGAACTTTGAGATCGCCACGTTCCAGCTTGTTGACCAGCTCGCGGGCATCACCCTGCGGCACCAGCCCGCCGATCCCGCCGATAATCGTCTGCCCGATGTTCAGCAGCGCCTTGGCGCCGTCGCCGTTGAACAGGCTTTGCAGCACCGACGACCCGAACAGGCTCGACACCACACTGCCGCCGTCCGACCCGCGCAGCGACAGCAGGCGCGTCGTATAGGGCTGCATCTCGCTCCAGGGGTTGAACTTCGGATCGAGATTGGTGGCGAGACCGCTCAGGATGCCCATCGTCCGTCCCAGGTAGATGAAGTCCTGTGGCACCTGAAAGGGCATAGCGAACAGCAGATCGTTGAACTGTTCGCCGATCTCCGCCATGCTGTCAAAGCTCATGTCGCGCATCTGCGTCATCGACATGCCCCACACCTGCTCGAATACCAGCCGGGTCGCCTCTTCCAGGCGTTCTTTGTCAGCACCGGGCAGCAGCAGACCCAGCTCGCTGTAGCTGGCGATCAGCTTTTTGGAGTCACGGGTGACCACCGCCGCCATCGTCCCGATCAGCCCGTCCACGATTTGCGTCGTCAGCGTGCCGATCATGCCAAAGTCGATGAAGATCAGATAGAAGGGACGCCCCTCGATCCTGCTCACCTGTGCCTGATATGCCGCGCTGTCTTCCGGGAGAGGGTAGATGAACAGATTGCCGGGGTGCGGGTCGGCATGGAAGAAGCGATCCTCGAAAATCTGGGTCAGATAGGTGTCCATCAGACGGCGCGCCACCTCTCGACGGCTGACCCCGACGCGCTCCAGCGCGGCAAAGTCGTCCAGCTTGATCGAGGTCACATCTTCCATGACCAGCACGCAGTCGGTCGAGTGATCGGCGTAGATGCTTGGCACATAGACCCCAAGATTGTCCGCGAACAACGTCGAAAAGCGGCGGGCATTTTCCGCCTCCTGCGTGTACGACAGTTCTTCTAACAGGGTGCGCCCGAATTCGTCGATCAGCGCCACTGCGTCCATGCGCCGCCGGATGAACCGGAAGCGGTTCGCCACCGCCGCGACCACGAACATGGCGGCTAAATCCGTCTGGCAGATCGCCGCGATACCGGGGCGCTGCACCTTGACCACCACTTTATCGCCGTTGTGCAGCCGAGCGCGATGCACCTGCCCCAATGACGCCGCCGCGATCGCCTCGTCATCAAAGCGGCTAAAACGCGACGCCAGATCGCCCAATTCGCGCGCCAGGATCGTCTTGATCTGACGCAGCGGCACGCCGGGCACCTCGTCACGCAGCGAAACCAGCTCGTTGGTGACCTCTTCGGGCAGGATGTCGTTGCGTGTCGAGACGAACTGTCCGGCTTTGATCATCACGCCGCCGAGCCGGATGGCAAACCCGCGAAAGCCGCGCGCGTAGCCTTTCCAGCGTGCGATATTGCCGCGCTCGACCGCTTCGGGAAAGTAGCGCGCGACTCCCAGATGCCAGAAGATCAACTGTACGAACAGCCACGCGAAATAGACCACCACGTAGGCGAAACGCAGTCCGAGCCGCAGCGAACGCGGACGTGCGGCGATCGCCGCGCGCACGTTGATCGGGGTCTTCTGGCTGAATGGACGCAGCGGCGCGGGCGGCTGCAAGACCGGAAACACAGCCCCTTCCGTCCCCTCGGACGCGGGTGAAAAAGCCGCGCGTCCTCCATTTATGGGCGCATTTATGGGCGCATTTATGGGCGATTGAGGGGGGTGCGCTGCGCCATCTGTTCCTGCATCGACCAGCACAGCGGGCGAGCCGCTTCCGTTCAGGCGCCCGCCTGGCTGTTCGGCGGCATCGTTATTTCGCGGATCGGGCGAAGGCGATATTGAGCGTGTCGTGTTCAAACTTTGCATGTGCGATTTCCAAGTCCCATAAGCTGAAGGGCAGCACGATATTGCGACGGTAGGGTCCGACGCGCAGCGTCAGTTCATCGCGGGAGCGGTACATGTCGAGATCGCGCTTGTCTGCGAACGGCAGCGGCACGCTGAGTACATAACCGCCGTCCTGTTCGTGAATCCGATGGGTGGTGCCGCTGAACTGCTTTTTGGACGGATCGACCCCTGTCCACAGCGCGCCGCCGAGCTTGTGCAGCCCATCCAGCCCGCTCACCTCCTGTCCGAACATCGGCGCGCTGAACATCGGCAGCTCACCGAACGCCTCCTTGATGAAGGCAATGTTGTCACGCTGATTGCGTTTCCACATCTCGAAATACGGATCGGTCACTTCATCGGGGATGATACGATTGCAGATGATCGAATCGACGGCATACCCATACAGATTGAGATAGGTGTAGGTGCGCTGCGTCTCTTTGATCACCATCCGTTCCGGGTTGACTACCAGCCGGATGCTGGAGACCTCCGGGTCGGTCAGCAGTAGGCGCACCTTGTCGAGCGTGTCGAACAGCGCGTTGACCTGTTCCCAGGCGTTGTCGTCGGGCAGCGACTCGCCGCCGCGTCCGAGAATCTTATTGATCGGGCGCATGATCTTCGCCGCGCCGCGTGTGATCGTCAGGATGCGCTCGAACCACCAGCGCGTCACATCGGGCAGACTGAGCAGGCGCAGCGTCTCGGCAGTGGGGGCGGCATCGACGATTAGCACGTCGTATTTGTTTTCCGTCACATACTGATTGATCCACAGCAGATGCGCGCCTTCTTCCAAGCCGGGGAGAATGGTCACCTCTTCCGCCACGATGTCATCGACCCCCTGGCGGGTGAACAACGCGGAGAGGTATTTTTGAATCTTGCCCCAGTATTTATCCATCGAGTAACGGGTATCGACTTCCTGCGCCCACAGGTTGTCGCGGACGAGCGTGGGTTCGGGCCCGATCTGCGCTTCCAGCGAGTCCCCCAGGCTGTGCGCGGTGTCGGTGCTGATGACGATGGTCTTGAGTCCCTGTTCCGCACAGTGGAGCGCGGTGGCGGCGGAAACGCTGGTCTTGCCTACCCCGCCTTTACCTGTATGCACGATCACGCGCATGATATTGTTCCTCGATTACTGCTGATCATTGTACACGCATGAACCGGATGGTTCGTGTAACACTCATGTACGTTTCAGGGATCGGCGGGGTTGCGTATCGTTCGTTCGTCGCAGCGACGAGGCAATGACTTGACAATTCCGCCGTTCCGTCGTATACATGACATGTCATGTAATGACATGTCATGTATATGGAGATTGTCACGCATGAAAGTTCACGCCATCACGACTGGAACCGTCCGCATCACCCTGAGCTGGCAGCATGGACACGGCGCCTATCTGCCCCGTCTCGTCCGCTCGCTGACCGATCCGCGCCTGACCGATCCGCTGCCGATCTGGTGCTACCTGATCGAGCATCCCGAAGGCTTGATCCTGATCGACACTGGCATTCCGGCGAACGCCAACGACCCGGTATGGTTTCCGCCTTTCATGCCGCTGGTGCAGCGCGCCGCGACCTTCCAGATCGAGGGCGCCGAACAGGAGATCGCCCCGCAAATGCGCGCGCTCGGCTTTTCTCCCGGCGATGTGCGCTGGGTCATCCTGACGCATCTGCACCAGGATCATGACGGTGGGCTGCATCACTTTCCGAACGCCGAATTTCTGGTCGCGTGTGCCGAATGGGATGTGGCGCAGGGGATCAGTGGACGCATGGCGGGCTACCTCAATCAACGCTGGTCACCTGATTTTGCGCCCACGCCGATCAGCTATGAGGCATCGGACGCCACCTTTGGCGGGCGCCACCTGGTCACCCAGGCTGGCGATGTCAGCCTGGTGCCGACACCAGGACACAGCGCAGGTCACCAGTGCGTCATCGTCGAGGAAGGCGACCATGTGCTGATGTTCGGCGGCGACAGTGCCTATTCACAGGCGCTGCTGCAAGCCGATGCGCTGGATGGAGTCGGTCAAAGCGCGGCGGCTGCACACGAGACGCACCGATGCATTCTGACATTCGCACGGGAGACACCGACGGTCTTCCTGCCAAGTCACGAATGGGATGCGGCGCGGCGTCTGGAAACACGCATTTTATTGTGGGACAATGCGTGACATATCATGCAATCGCGGAGGCAGACTATGGATCGAGGACAAGAACTGCGCTATCTGGTGCTGGCGCTGCAGCGCGAGGGCAATCGACAGCTCATGGAAACGCTGCGTCCGCTCAAACTGACGCCCGCGCAAGCCGAGGTCATGCAGGTGCTGGCGCAGTATCAACCGATGACACTGCTGCAGGTCGGTGAGCGGCTGGTGTGCGAGACGGGCAGCCCCAGTCGCCTGGTCAACAGCATGGTGGAGGCAGGCTGGGTCAAAAAATCGCCCAATCCCGCCGATGGACGCGCGGTGCTGCTGCGCCTCACCGCCGCTGCCGAGTCGATGCAGCCCGCGCTGAATGCCATCGATGCACAGTTCAATGAAGGTGTGGCGAGCGCCTTCAGCGACGAGGTGCTGACCGCGCTGCTGGATTATTTGTGGAGTGCAGCGATCGACACGCCGAGCGGACAGGCGCTGCAGCGGCGCAAACACAACGAATAGCGTGCTCATCGAAAAACGGGTTAAACCCAGTGGATATCCTGTTTTCGTCGATCTTCTTCGCTGTTTTTGACCGACATTTATGACGTATAATTCGTGCGAGTGCTGCACGATTACACTCGATCCACCTTTTCCAGGCAATCGATCTTCAGGCGATTGAAAGGCGGTTCCGTTCCTAAATGTGGCAGATCGAACACACGCTCACCATCGCCGCGCCGCCTGCAACAGTGTGGGCTGTCCTGACCGACCTGGACAGTTATCCCGCCTGGAACCGCTACTCGCCGTCCGCAAGTGGCGATCTGGTTGTCGGCGGCACCGTGACGATCACTGCCCACATCGGCAAGACCACGCAGCGCGTCGCCAATCGCGTGCTGACGCTGCGACCGGATGCTGAATTATGCTGGCGCTCGATGTCGGGGTACAGTTGGCTGGTGCGCGGCACCCGCTGCCGCACACTGACACCCCTGCTCGATGAGGGCACGCGCTTTTTCCAGCAGGAGGTATTCACCGGGGTGATCGCCGGGATGGTACAGCGCCAGTTGGGGAACGCCATTCTCGACGGAATGCGACTCGACTGCATCTGTATCCAGCGCGAAGCCGAACGCCGCCATACGATCTTCTCTGAATCTCTGAAGCGCTAGTTGTTTTTTTGTCCTTGCTCTCTGATGATACTCTCAGGACGACCACCCATGACCACCCTCACCGCTCCCACCACCGTCATCGCCCCGCCTGCCGTCCCCCATCAGCGCCGCGCTCAGTGGAGTAATTGGGGTAAGATCGCCCACTGCCAACCGGATTATCTGTTCGCGCCCCGCGCCATCGACGAGGTGAGTGCAGTCGTGCGTTTCGCTCATGAGACGGGTCGGCGGGTGCGAGCGGTCACCACCGGACACGCCTGGTCTGCGCTGGTGCCGACCGACGACATCCTGATCGATGTGACCCGCATTGACGCCATCGCCCTGGATTTGACCGACCCCCGGCAGCCGCGCGTGCGCGTCGAGTGCGGCGCGACCGTCGCACAGGTCAACGCGGTGTTGGAGGACGCGGGCTATGCGCTGCCGTACAATGTGGTGCTGGAGGGCGTGCGTTTCGGCGGGCTGATCGCTACAGGCAGTCATGGGTCAGGGTGGAATCACGCCACACTGTCCGAGCTGGTCTATGCGATCGATCTGATCGATGCGCGCGGCGAGCTGCGTCATTTTCAGTCCGACATCGACTCCGCCGAGGTGATGAATGCGGTTCGCCTCCACCTCGGTATGTTCGGCGTGATGGTGCGCATCACCCTCGACATTCAGCCGACCTGGACGGTGCGCGCCCGCGACCGCCGCGTCCCGATCGCGGAAGCGCTCGATCGGCTGCCGGAGCTGGTCATGAACAATGACAACTGCGACTTTTTCTGGTGGCCTTTCACCGATCGGCTGTGGGTGAAGACCTGGACTCGTGAAGACTCGCCCGTCACCGCCCGCCCGCGACATAATCGTTTCGAGCGCGTGCGTTCGATGATGGAGGTGCGGGTGTATCAGCAGGTGTTGGAGGCGATGTCGCGCTCGCCGGGGCTGACGCCGCGCGTGATCCCGCTGACCTTCCCGTTCACCCCGTCCAATCGCGAGGCGGTGCTGCCGATCGTCGAGGCAGTTCACTATCGACGTGGGATCGAGCTGACCACGATGGGTTGTGTCGAGATCGCCTTCAAAGTCGATGCCGGATTCACGCTCGTGCGTGACGCGATGCAGGTCGTCTTCGATCACACCCGCTTCCACGCCGCGCGCGGACATTACCCGCTCAACGTCACGATGAATGTGCGCTTCATCGATCACAGCGACGCGCTGCTCTCACCCGCCTATGGCGCCGGGCACACCTGTTACATCGAGATTTTGAGCCGAGCCCACCAACCTGCCTGGGAAGGATTTGCCAGCGAGGTGGCGGCAGAATGGCTGAAACTGCCCGCCGCGATGCCGCACTGGGCGAAAGAATTTGCCTTCATACCCGGTATCACCGATCACATTCACGGTGCTATCGGCGATCGGATCGCGCGCTTCAACGCGGTCAAAGAATCGCTGGCGCTCGATCCCGATCACCAGTTCGTCAATGATCTGCTGCGCCCGATTTTTTTGCCGACCCCGTAATGTTTAGCGACGGTTTGCGTGGGGGTTGAGGCGCGAGGGTGGCGTTATCCCCCGGTCAGCAGCCGTCCGACGATCAGGATCGCCATCAGCGCGACGGCGAACAAGACGATATCGCGGTAATGTCGGCGCAGCGGATTGACATCTTCCGCCAGGATGTGATCGGGCTGATCGGGGTGTGTGCGCAGCACGAAGAAAGGCGCGATCGCCCACGCCAGTGCCGCCCCCCCTAATGCCCCACCCAGATGCGCCCAGTTATCGATGCGCCCCAATGCGCTGCCGAACGTCGATACCAACCCGAACACCAGATTGATTCCGAGCAGGTAGGTCACCCGTCCGATCTCCGCCCGTCCATTGGCGCCGAACAGCTTGCGATGTTTGTACAGGAAGACCAGTCGCGCTCCCAGCACCGCGAACACCGCCCCCGACGCGCCCAGGGAATAGGTTTCCGGCGGCAGGTTGAAGCTGGCGCTCAGGACTGACCCCGCCAGTCCACCCAGAAGGTAGATCACCGCGAACCGCGCATGTCCGAACATGCTTTCGGTGCGCGATCCCTCGGCGTATAAGATGAACATGTTGAAGATCAGATGCAGCGCGTTGACGAAAGCGAATCCTTCGCCAGGCGCATAAATACTGGCGTGCAGAAACATCGATGTGAACAGACGGTAGGCTTCACCGTCCTGCAGCACGGCGATCGGCTGATTGGCTCCCCAGATCAACAGGTCAAAGTCGATCTGACGACTGAGCGTACGCAGGATGAAGATCGCGACGTTGACCGCGATGATGACGTAAGTCACGGTCGGACGCACCGTCGGGATGTGCAGCGTGGCGCGGCGCGGCTGCTTTTCGCCCGCTGCGCCCGGCGAAGGCGGCGGCGCGGGTTCGCGTTCCAGCGGGTGGCGCGGACGCGCGTTAGGCGGTGGATCGTTGTGCATCGTGGGTGACTTTCGTACAATGACGATAGGGACGTGCGGCTGCGCGTCCGCACAGGAGATGCGATTATGCCAGTTTACGAGGTGCGCTGCAATGTGTGCGGGCGCGAGTCGGCGCTGACCTATAAGTCGATCGCGGCGTATGCGGCGGCGCTGGAAGCGGTCGAGGTGCTGTGTCCGCACTGTGGCGCGCACGACCTGACGCGGCTGATCCGCTCAGTGCGGGTGGCGGGCGTGAGCGCGACCGACTACTCAGGCATGAGCGCCGAACAGATGAAAGGCGTGTTAGAAAGCGGCGACGCCACGCAGGTCAACGCGATGGTCAGGCAGGTGAGTGATACCGCCAAAAAGTAGCCTACACTCGGAATCAGTCATACCGTTTGGTCAGATTCGGTCAGGTTCAGTCTAACGAGGACAGCCAATGACTCTGCTACTTGAGAAACGCGCGACCGTCAGCGTCGAGGACTTTGACGCTTTTCTCGCGCTGCCCGAAAACAGCGAACGCCGATTTGAATTGATCAACGGGGAGATCGTCGAAGTGTCATCAAACGCTTTTGTATCGAACATCTCTGCTCGCATTGTCCACGCCTTGATGAAATATCTCGACAAGCACGATATAGGGCAGGTGACCAGTGAAGCGGGTGGGTATCTGGTGAGCGGTGAACGGTTTGCCCCGGATGTGGCATATATTTCGTATGCGCGTCAGCCGACGCTCGATCGTCAGGGCTACAACCATTTGCCGCCTGAGCTGGCAGCCGAAGTCCTGAGCGACCCCGCCAACCCCAAAGAAGCCGAAGCGCTGCGGCGTAAGCTGGCGAGCTATCTGGCGGCGGGAACGGTGGTGTGGGTGGTCAATCCGTTCGATCGCGTGGTCGAGGTCTATCAGCCGGGCAAGATGCCGATCGTGCTGGACGCGACCGGGACGCTCGACGGCGGCGATCTGCTGCCCGGATTCAGCGCGCCTGTGAGCGAGATCATGCCCAAGCCCGTGCCGCCACCCAGGGATGCCAATTGATGCGTCCGCCGATCGGTTTGCATTGAACGATCTTCATGACAGACACGAGGACAGCCAATGACTCTGCTACTTGAGAAACGCGCGATCGTCAGCGTCGAGGACTTTGACGCCTTTCTCGCGCTGCCCGAAAACAGCGAACGCCGATTTGAATTGATCAACGGGGAGATCGTCGAAGTGCCGAGTAACGCCTATGCGTCTGAAACTGGGATCAACATCGCATTTTTGCTCAAGCTGTATTTGCGTGAGCGCAACATCGGGCGGATAGCGGGGGAGTCAGGCGGGTTCATGGTCGATGGCGAACGGTTCGCCCCGGATGTGGCATTTCTGTCCTATGCGCGTCAGGCTGAGTTCGACCGCAAAGGCTACAACCACTTGCCTCCCGACTTGGCAGCCGAGGTGATCAGCGACCCCGCCAACCCCAAAGAAGCCGAAGCGCTGCGGCGTAAGCTGGCGAGCTATCTGGCGGCGGGAACGGTGGTGTGGGTGGTCAATCCGTTCGATCGCGTGGTCGAGGTCTATCAGCCGGGCAAGATGCCGATCGTGCTGGACGCGACCGGGACGCTCGACGGCGGCGATCTGCTGCCCGGATTCAGCGCGCCTGTGAGCGAGATCATGCCCAAGCCTGCGCCGCCCACAGCGGAATAAGGTTAACGCGAGACGGGGCGCACGCGCGTGCGCCCCGTCTCGCCCTATCGCCTACCCCGGCATGAATGCCTCCAGCACGGGCAGGAACAGCCCATCGAAATACAGCGTTCGCTCGGCGGGCGTGCTGATCAACAGGATCATATAGCTGGTGCCCCCCACCTCCGCCAGCGCCAGATCGCCCGCCTGTCCCTGAATGCTCAGTTCATAGCGCTCCCAGGTCAAGCCGCTCTCGTTCGCCGTCGTGATCGTCTCGATCACCTCCGGGAACGGATCGATGCCTAACTGACCTGTCAACAGCGTCTTCAAATCGCCGATTGGCGCCGGGATCACCTGCTGGATCAGCGCGACCGAGCCAGTCATGCTGACGGCATAGGTGCCGGGGCTGACTTCCGTCCAGCCTTGTGGGATCACGCTGGTGTAGCCGAAGGTGTCGTTGGTCACCGGGACGAGCGCGATCTCGGTCGTCGGCGTGTTGAATGCGAACGCTCCCGCCGCCAGGCACGACGAGTCCGGCTCGGTCGTCGGGTCAGCCAGGAAGTCACGGACGATGCTGTTGGCGCACGAGTTGTCCAGGCTGGAGACGTGCCCCGCGCCAGGAATGACGTAGTTGTAGGATGTAGACAGTCCCGCCGCGACTGCATCCGCGAAATAGGGTGGAGTCGCCGGATCGAACTGACCGGAAAGCAGCAGCGTGGGAATGTCGCTGGTGAGTACCTCGCCCTCGATCGGGTCGAACGGTGCCGCGCCCCACGCCGCGCACAGATCGACGATCGCCTGACCGCCGCCGTAGTACACGCTGTTGGTGAACGTGGTGAAGCGCGGGAACGCGGCTGCTTCGGCGTCGAGCGCCGCCGGGGTGGTCGCGGGGATTTCTTCCGCGCAGATGACCGAGGCAAACGCGCCGATATTGATCGCGTCACCCAGAAGGACGGGTAGACTCAGGAACGTTGCCAGCGCGGACGTATCACCGTTCGCCACCGCCTGGATAGTGCTGGGCACGCTGGCGATCAGCGGCGTTTGCTGCAAGCCCAGAAAGACGCCGCCGATCAAATCGACTCCATCGGCTGTGGTCTCGATCACCTCACCTGTGGTCGGAATGGTCACCGTGACCGGGGCGGGAGCAGCATCCAGGCGGGCTACCGTCTCGTAAAAAATGGTCTCCAGCTCAGGATAAGCCGCGTCACATGCCGCTTCCGCCGCACACGCCTCGAACAGGTTATTGAGCGCCCAGTCGCTCTTTGAGGCGATGATGCCGATCTGATTGTCGGCAATACCGAGTACGCCGTCGAGAACCGCGCTGCTGATGCGATCAGGAAAGTCGCGCATCACCGTCTGCGCCAGCCGCGTGCCATACGACCCGCCGTACAGCGCGATCGACCCGTACCCGAATGAATCTGCCAGATCGATGATGTCCGCCGCGCTGGTCGCGCTGGTGTACGTCGTCAGATCGATGCCCGCATCGCGCAATGTCTCACCGCACACTGTGAACGCCTCCACGTAGAGCGGGTTGACCTGATCAGGCGTGTAATCCTGACGCAGATTGTCTGTGAAGAGTGCCGTCACCTCCGGGCAGTTGAGCGCGGGGGTGCTGAGACCCGTCCCGCGCTGATCGAAGACGACAAAATCGCGGTCGGCGGTGATCGGCGCGATCGCCGTGCCATAGTAGACGTTGATCACCGCGACGATGCCGCCACCGGGACCGCCTTGCAGGAAAAAGACCGGATCGCCCGTCGGTGCGTCGGCGCGATAGACGGCGACCGCCAGCGCGACCGTATCCGCCGGATCGGGATTGGCGCGGTCTTCAGGTACGATCAGCACCCCACACTCGACATTCGCGCCCTCCAGGGGCGTGAATGGGCAGGCGCCCGCCTCGAAACGGGGCAGCGCTTCGCTTTGCGCGCCGACCGCGACTCCGAGTGTCAGGCTGAAAAGAGCAATCATCAACAGCGTCAGTCTCAGTAACGACTTCACAGCTTTCACCTCACTGAATTGGACAGAAATCGGACAACGCCTTGATTGTAAAATAAAATTGAACGTTCATGTCTACTCAAAAACTGGGGGCAGCGACGGAGCCCCGGGTATTCGTCGATGCGGCACACAGAATTAGCACAATTGCCCAATCAGAAGCACGTTAAAATCTGCACAATATTTTGAACTAACCACATGAAGAACAGTGTAAATGATGTTAAATCAATACCTTCGCCAGTTTTACAGTGAGCGAATGCAACATCATTCACTCAAACACATCTGTCTAGCAAAACGAGACAGAAACTAAATCAACAGGCGGAGCGCACACTCATGATTTAGTTTCTAAACGGTCAAAACCTATCAATCAGGGCTTCGCTCAATCTTATCCCTAGACTTAAAGAATTTTGGCGAAGGTATTGTAAATAGAGAGATGATTTGTTTAGAGGGCTTCACTCATGGTCGATTCGCTGCATCACGTCCTCCGTTTCACCTCGTTTCCACGCGCGATCGCTATGATCGTGTGCGCCTGTGCTATCGCCGGATGTGGCAGCCTGCCCGGTCTGCGCGTGCTGACCGGACAACCAGAAACTGACAGCACGGGAGCCGATCTGACCGTCCAGGCGCTCGACCTGGTGATGGCGGACAAATCCGGCAGCACCGATCCCGCCTTTGCCGCCGCCGCCGACCGGATCGAAGCGGCGAATACCAGTATCGACATCATCGAGATTCGCAAAAACGACGATCTGAAGCTGTTCCGGGTCGATCTGCTGTTCGCGCCGCCACAGGGTGATGCTGCTGCTGGAAGGTCCGCCGGGCACGGGCAAGACCTGGCTGGCACAGGCGATCAGCACCGAGGCGGGCGTACCCTTCTACTACATCGACGCTTCGTCTCTGCAAGGGACATTCGTCGGCACCAGCACGCTCAAGGTGGCGGGCATGTACCGCAAAGCGCGCAAGAAGGCGAAAGAATACGGCGCGGCGGTCATCTTCCTGGACGAGATCGACGCCATCGGGTCGCGCGCCGGGGTGAGCCGTGTCGGAGGCGGCACGATGGGCGGTGGCATGGGTGGTATGATGGGCGGCGGCGGCGGGGACATGGGACTGCTGAGTACCATGCTGATCGAGATGAGCGGCTTCAGCCTGGAACACGGCTGGCGCGCCCGTGTGCGCGGCTGGTGGTACAAGAAGGTGCTGCGCCGTCAGCCGCCGCCGCCGCAAAAGCGCGTACTGACCATCGGCGCCACCAACCGCCTGGAGGCGCTCGACCCGGCGCTGCTGCGTCCAGGGCGCTTCGACAAGAAACTGCGCATCGACGCGCCCGACCTGCAAGGACGCCGCGACATCTTTGCCTACTATCTCAGCCGCGTGTCCCATGACGACAGCATGGATCCGATGATCCTGGCGTCGGAAACACCCGGTTACACCCCGGCGGACATCAAGTATCTGCTCAACGAAGCGCTGCGTTACGCCCTGTTTGCCGGGCGCCGCGCGACGACCTACCGTGATTTTCAACTCGCCAAGCCGGAACACGAATTGGGTGTGCGCACACCGATCAAGAATCTGTCGCGTGAAACCAAAGAGCGGCTCGCCTTTCACGAAGCCGGACACGCGGTCGCGGTGCGCCTGTTCATGCCCGGCAACCGCATCTCGCGCATCACCATTATTCGCCAGGGGATGACCTTTGGACACGTCCTCGACTATCCCGCGCGTGAGAGCTACCAGGGTCTCAACACCAAGATGCACTATATGAATGAACTGCGAGTCTCGGTGGCGGGGCGGGCGGCGGAGATCAAATTTTGCGGCTACGAGAATCAGACGCTCGGCGTCGGCGGCGACTTTGCCAACATCCGCCGCTGGCTGCACATGATGGCGCTCGCCGGGATGCTCGGTCCGCTGGGCGGGGCGATGGGGGTGCGTTCGACCGCTTTCGGCATGATCGAGACCATGCCACAGGAAATGCGCCGCGCGATGGAGGAGACCTTCAATCAGGTCTTGCGCGAGACGCGGCAGGCGCTGCGTGACAATAGCCCTATGGTGCGCGCGCTGGTGGCGCTGTTGGTCGATAAAGAAGAATTGTACGCCGACGAGATTCGCACATTCTTCGATCAGTACGGTCTGCACACGCCTGATCCGACGCTGATCCGCGATGGCGAGGCGATGGCGCTGCCGAGTCCAACCGGAGAATAAGCGCGTGTCGGTTGTGGAGGGACGCCTGAGTCGGCGTCGCTCCACAACCGACCTACTTCCCTACGCCGGCGTTGTCCGACGCTCGAACGCCAGCGGGCGCATCCCATTCAGCGTGACCACCAGCGACATGCCCACGTCCGCCAGGATCGCCATCCATAGCGAAGTCACACCTGACAGCGCCAGCACCAGAAAGATCGCCTTCATCCCAAAGCTGAGGACGACATTGGTCAGCATGATCCGGCGGGCAAAACGCGCCAGCCGCACCGCGAACGGAAGCTGAGTCAGATCGTCGCGCATCAGCGCGATGTCGGCGGTTTCCAGCGCCTGTGGGCTGCCCGCGCCGCCCATCGCAATACCGACCGTCGCGGCTGCCAGTGACGGCGTATCGTTCACCCCATCCCCGATCATCGCCACGCTGCCGTAACGCGCCAACAAGTCCCGCACCGCCTCGACCTTGCCCTGAGGCAGCAGTTCCGCGCGCACATCACTGACGCCGACCTGGGCGCCGACGCTCTGCGCGACCACGCGGTTGTCGCCCGTCAGCATCACTGTCGTCAGTCCGAGCGCGTGCAAATCAGCGACGACTGCGCGGCTGTCCGCGCGCACGGTGTCCGCCAGCGCGACATAGCCCCGCACGCGCACGCCTTCCGCGACCAGCATCGTCGTGTGTCCAGCCGCCTGGACAGCATCGATCAGCGCGCACACGTCCGAAGAATGCGGGAACGACTCGTCGAACAGACGATGGCTGCCGACCGTGATCGTGCTGCCATTGACCTGACCGCGCACCCCGCGTCCCGCCAGCAACTCGACCGACTCGGCGGGCGCGTACACGACAGCCGACGACAGGTGGGCGGCGGCATCGATGACCGCGCGCGCCAGCGGGTGGGCGGTGCGCCGTTCGACGGCGGCAGCGAGCGTCAGTACGTCGTCGCAGTCCGCGCATGTCTCTCCTGACTCGCAGTCCAGCGAGCGCCACCCGGTCACGGCGGGCTTGCCTTCGGTCAGCGTCCCGGTCTTGTCGAAGGCGAGGGCGCGTACCCCCGCGAGCGCCTCCAGAAAGGCGCCTCCCTTGATCAGGATACCGCGTCGCGCCGCCGCAGTGATGGCGCTGATCACGGTCACGGGCGCGCTGATCACCAGCGCGCAGGGACAGGCGATCACCAGCATCGACAGTGCGCGGTAGAGCCAGCCGTGCGCGTCGGCGGTATCGTAAAACGGCTGATTCCATAGCAGCGGCGGCAGCAGCGCCACCGCCGCCGCGATCACCACGATGGCGGGGGTGTAGACCGCCGCCAAACGGTCGATCAGGCGCTGGCTCGGCGCGCGCACGCTCTGCGCCTCTTCCACCAGCGCGATAATGCGGTTGAGCGTGTTGTCGGCGGCGATGTGAGTCACACGCACGATCAGCGCGCCTTCGCCGTTGATCGACCCGGCAAACACGGTGTCGGTCGGCTGTTTAGCGACAGGCACACTCTCCCCGGTGATCGGCGCCTGATCGACGCTGCTCATGCCCTCGATGATCGCCCCATCCATCGGAAACTGTTCGCCTGGCTTCACGATCAGCGTATCGCCAATTTCCAGTACATCGACCTGTACAGTCTGTTCGACGCCATCGCGCAGCCGCACCGCCTGCAGCGGCTTGAGTGCCATCAGTCCGCGTATGCTGTCACGGGCGCGGTCGGCGGTGTAGCCTTCAAGCGCCTCCCCGACGGCGAACAGAAAGATGACGGTCGCGCCTTCAAGATACTCGCCAATGGCGATCGCGCCGATGGCGGCGATACTCATCAGCAGATTGATATTGAACTCGCGGTTGATACGCAGCGTGTTGATGCCGCGGTGCGCGATCGGCACCAGCGTGATCGCCATGCCGACGCTGTAAGCGATATTGACAAAATTGTCCGGCAGCGCCACCAGCGCCGACACGATCAGCGTCAACAGCACGATCGCCCCGCCGATCAACGCCAGGCGGGTTTCGCTGCGCGCCACCAGGTAATCCCAAAAGCCGATCGCGCCGCGCCGCGTCGCGGCGGGCGCAACCATCGATTCGTTCATTTCGTGCAGCGACTTGCCGAGCGCCGCGACGCGCGCTTGCAGGGTCTCAAAAGCGACCGTGCCGTCGAGACGCATTTTGCTGGTGGCAAAATCGACCTGTACAGTCTGCACACCGTCGAGCCGCGCGACGCCGGTCTCGACCTCGCGGGCACATCCGACGCAGTCCATGCCTTTAACGATGTAGATTTTAGAGGTCATCTCAGTATGCTTTCGTCTCGAACTGGGTCGATCACTGCGGTCGATCACGATACTGGCATCCGTGCGCATTCAGTCGTTGATCACCCGTGCGCGACATGCAGCAGCCCCTGTGCGAACAGGTCGCGCACATGGTCGTCGTCCAGCGTGTAGAACACATGGCGCCCGGCTTTGCGATAGCGCACCAGATGCAATTGGCGCAGCAGGCGCAGTTGATGCGAAATGGCGGATTGTGTCATGCCCAGCGTTAATTCCAGCGTATGGACACACACTTCATGCTCCAGCAGCAGCGAAATGATGCGCAGCCGGGTCGGGTCGCTCAATGCCTTGAAGACTTCCGACAGGCGATTGGCGGTGGCGGTATCGATCAGAACCGCGCCCAGCGTATGCAGTGCCGCCGCATCGGGTTCATCATCCTGACAGACGGTCTGTAGTTGCACGGTGAGCACATTGATACCCTCAACATATGAGCAATCATCGCTAGTATCCATCAGGAACGACGGCGTGTCAATAACGGTATGCACGAACAGCGGCGTTCAATTCCATCATGATCGGGTAAACTCTGCCTACTCGATCGTGATGGAATTGAAAAGAAGAGGTCTTGTACTTATGCACACGCCATTCCACCCCGATCGGCTCGTCACGCTCGACCTGCACGGCATAGCGCAGCGTGCGCTCATTACAGAGATGATCCCGCTGACCACCGCGATCGACTCCGACCAGATCGAGCGCAACACTCCCGTGCTGATGACCAAACAAGGATTCGCAGTCGTCGCCTTTCCGACGCGCGGCTTTTCGCTGTACAACGTCATGCAGGGGACGCTCGACGATGCCCCCTGGATGGGGTCGTTTTGCGCGGTCTGCAACGCGGGCATGGCATTTTCCCCAGTCGTGGATGGGCAGACACTCGATTTTTACGGCGCGGGCTATCATGACGGCATGACCGTGCTGCGCGATATCCAAACGGGCTCGTACTGGAATCACCTGACCGGGGACTGTATGTACGGCGATATGCTAGGCAAGACGCTGGTGCGCGTCGGATCGTTGATCCACAGCCAGGCGGGGACAGTCGCGCGGACGTACCCCAAGGCGCGTTTTGTCCCGGTGCCGATTGACGCTGTACGCGCGCCGCTTGACAACTTTGCCGAGGCGCAGCGCGTGGCGGCGGAACCTGTGTGGCTCCCCCCGATCGTGGCGACGATCACCCAGGCAGATGTGCGTCTGCCCCGTTTCGAGATGGGGTTGGGCGTGTGGTCGGACGCAGGGGCACGTTTCTATCCGGTGACAAGCCTGCACGCACGCGACAACCTGGTCTTCGACACCTTCGACGGCGCGCGCGTGCTGGTCTACATCGACTCGGATACCGCAACACCGTCGGCGCTGTTCACCGAGGCGACCGCTGGCGCCTGGCGTGGCGACACGCTGACGCTCAACGACGGCTTGACCATCAAAGATGGTATCCTGTTGCGGGGTGCAGAGGTGCAGCAGCCGCGCCGACCGCTTCAGCTTGTGCAGCGCTGGTACGGATTTTCGACCACCTTTGCGGGATGCGCAATTTACTCAGGGACGTAATCTCGTGGAGCGGGCGCAGTGTTTAGCGTGCCAAACCCCTGCGCTTTTTATGTCATTCCGCCGAACGAATCATTCCGTCGGCGGAACCACCTCGAACGCGCGCAGCTGCTCTCGCCACATTTCCGGCATCGGCGTCGAACGCAGCGCAGTGTAGTCGTAGACCACCAGCACAATCTTCGACTGTGCCGCGACCTCGATCTCGGTCTTGCCCGCTGGACGCACGGTCGCCCGCGCGATCACCTGCTCGGTGTCGAAACTGCGCGTGCCCAGGCGCACGCAGCGTGTATACACGATCACAGTATCGTCGGCGCGCAGCGGCATCCGATAATCGATCTCGCAGCGCGCCATGATCGGTCCGACCGTCCCCGCCGACCCGTCCCACAGCGCCAGACTGGTGAAATAGCTGATGCGTGCCTGTTCGAGATAGGTCAGGTAGTTGGCATTGTTGACGTGACCCAGTGCGTCGAGATCACCCCATCGAATCTGGATCGGGGCGGCATGGCGAAAGCCGTCGAGCGGGGGTAGGGGGGTGAGTGTAGAAAACATCGGTTAGTCCTTTGTAGGGACGCATAATTTTACGTCCGTCGGCTATGCCCCAGTCAGCCATCCGCGCAGCGTCCACGCCAGCGGCGTGAGCGGGTCGATAGCGGCGGCATCGGCGGGAAGTGTCTCAGGCAGCAGATAATACGCCGTCCACGTCCCTTCGGCAACCCATCCACGCCGCCCACTGGCTGTCTCCACCTGCCACCAGGTCAGCCCACCATTGCAGCTTCCCTGGCTGAGGATGGTCAGGGTATTGCCCGCATACAATGGCGCGATGATTCCGGTATCGCGCGCTGGCAGGATGCGCAGATTGAGGCGGTCGATCCCCGGCGCCACCACCGCCGCCGCGCCCACAGCCACCAGCGAACGCGGCGCTCCGGGGCACCCCTCGTCCGCACGCACCGTGTCCCCTATCCATGCCACGCCGATGATCACCAGCGCTATCCCTGTCCTGATTGCCCAACCTAATCCCGACGCAGCGCGCATGATCCTATCCCTGTCCTGCTTGCTGAATTAGAATGGATCATAGTCGGATTCGCAGTGGATGGCGCGGGCGCCGTCCCTGCGACCTCTTGACGATCTTGAGTGACGCACGCTAAAAATGAGACCTTTCAATGATGCGCTTTCACGATGAAGGTGACGCGATCACCTATATTTTTCGCTCCATCCGCCGCGTGCGCGATCTGCCGCGCGGTGCCGATGAATTCGCGCGCGATGTGACCCCGACGCGACGCCTGCTGGCAGGATGCGGACTGACGACGCACACCCGCATCTGCGAGTATGCGGTTGTCACAGGCAGCAAGGGCAAAGGCTCCACCGTCGCCATCGCTGCCAAGCTGCTCCAGCATCTCGGACACACCGTTGGCATGGTCACCAGTCCGCATCTGGTCGAATACCGCGAACGCATCCGCGTCAACGGACGCATGATCTCCGAGTCCGACTTTTTGCGTATCCTCGATCGGCTGGCGCCAGAGATCGATCGCATCGAAGCCGAATTCACCGGGGCACAGTATTTCAGCCCACAGGGGATTTTCCTGGCGATCGCGCTGATGTGGTTCGACGAACAGGGCGTCAGCGCCGCCGTGCTGGAGGTCGGACGCGGCGGGCGCTTCGACGACATGGCGGTCGTGCCCAACAAACTGTCGCTGTTCACGCCGATCCTGCTGGAACACGTCGCACAGTTGGGTGACACGCTGGAGCGAATCGCCTGGCACAAAGCCGGGATCATCAAGCCGCGCAGCTATGCCTACAGCGTGCCCCAGGCGTCGAGCGTGCTGGACGTATTCCAGGCAGAAGCAGACGCGCACGACGCCGAATTCGCCTGGATCGCCCCCAACGATCTGGGGCAGTACGTCGGGCGCCACGCTAATGGGATCGTGATGTCTCTGGGACGCTACGGCGAGATTCCCATGTCGATGCACGGGATGGTCGAGCTGGAAAACGCGACGCTGGCGGTGCAGGGCGTCGGCAGTATGCACGGGCGGCTGCCGGGGATAGCGCATCAGGCGCCAGCGTATAGCGCGGCGATCCGCGCCGGATTGGGCGATGTCACCTGGCCCGGACGGATGCAGCGCCTGGGCGAGTCGCCGGAGGTATGGATCGACGCCGCCACCACGCCACGCGCCGCCCGTATGATGCTGGCGAGCCTGGCGCACCTGCTGGACGGGAGTCGTCCGGTGGCAGCGGTGATCGGGACGCCGATCGATCGGGATTACGCAGGTGTGTATGCGACGCTGGCGCCCAAGGTCGATCGCATCATCCTCACCAGTACCGACATCAACCCGAATGTGCGCTTTCCGGCGCCCGATGCGGCGCTCACAGCCGCGCGGGCGGTTCACGAACAGGTCGAGTACGCGCCCAATCTGGCGACCGCGCTCGATCGTGCCCGTGAATCGGTCGGGCGTGACGGCGTGGTGCTGCTGGCGGTGACGCTGCCGCTGGTGGGCGAGGCGATGCTGCTGTACGGGCTGCGATTCGAGGTGATCTAGATGCACGCACCCAATGATATAATCACCCTCAGAAAATCGTAGAGAGGAAGCCAAAACCACATGGATTACACACAGCTGGGTCGCACCGGCTTGAAGGTGAGCCGCCTGTGCCTGGGCACGATGAATTTTGGTCCCGAAACGACCGAAACCGACTCTTACGCAATCATGGATCACGCGCTCGACGCGGGCATCAACTTTTTCGACACCGCCAACGTCTATGGTAAGAAGCGCGGCGAAGGCGTGACCGAGCATATCATCGGACGCTGGCTGGCGCAGGGTGGCGGACGACGTGAAAAAGTCGTGCTGGCGACCAAAGTCTATGGTGAGATGGGCGACTGGGCGAACAACAGCAAGTTGTCGGCGCTGCACATCCGCCGCGCCTGCGACGAAAGCCTGCGACGGCTGCAAACCGATCATATTGATCTCTATCAGATGCACCACATCGACCGCCTCTCCCCCTGGGAAGAAATCTGGCAGGCGATGGAAACGCTGGTGGCACAGGGTAAAGTGTTGTACGTCGGCAGCAGCAATTTTGCGGGCTGGCACATCGCCCAGGCGAACGAGATCGCCAAATCGCGCCATTTCATGGGCTTGGTCAGCGAGCAAAGCCTGTACAACCTGGCGCGCCGCACCATCGAGCTGGAAGTCGTTCCCGCCTGTCTGCATTACGGTCTCGGCATCCTCCCCTGGAGTCCGCTCGACGGCGGCTTGCTGGGCGGCGTGCTGAACGAGAAAGCCACTGCCGGACGCCGCGCCAACCCCGATATGCAGACGAAGCTGGAGAAATTCCGACCCCAGATCGAGCAATGGGAGGCATTCTGCGCAGAGATCGACCAGCCCCCAGCCGATGTCGCGCTGGCATGGCTGCTGCATCGCCCTGGCGTGGTGGCACCGATCGTCGGACCGCGCACGATGGAACAGTTGGAGAGCAACCTGCGCGCCTTAGCGGTCAAGCTGACCGATGACCACATGGCGCGTCTGGAGGTCATCTTTCCGGGCCCCGGTGGCGCCGGCAAGAAGCATACCGCGCCCGAAGCCTATGCGTGGTAGGAGCAGGGACGCATAACGATGTATTCGTAGTCAACAATTTTCTCGCCCATCTTCACAGTCTCCAAAGAAACCACATTATTCTGAGGGTACACATGCGCGTCGTCACGTCACTGCTTGCATCATGTCTGCTGGCGATCAGCCTGGGCATAGCAACACCCGCTGTCGCACAGGACTCCGGGCTGCGTCTGCCAATGGCGGACGCGCCCGGCGCGGCGACCTGGCTGCTCGGTCAGCCCTATGGCAACACTATCGGCGCCTTTTTACGCGGAGATGAATGGTATCGCGCCGGACAGCGCCTGCATTTCGGCATGGACTTCTCGATGCCCTGCGGTTCGCCGCTGGTGGCGGTCGGGGACGGCACAGTCATGTTCACCGATGACATGGGCTTTGGCAGCGCGCCACACAACCTGATCCTGCGTCTGGACGCGGGTTACGTCGCGCTCTACGGTCATCTGCTGCAACCGCCGACGCTGGCGCCCGGTGATCGCGTGGCGGCGGGCGATCCAGTCGGCTTGTCCGGCGACCCCGACGAAACCTGCGACTCGCGCCCCCATCTGCATTTCGAGATGCGCTCACTCGACTATCAGACCACCTACAACCCCGCCGCCCTGATTCCGGTGAACTGGCACGCGCTGACCGCGATCGGCTCCTTCGGCTATCCGCAGTTCCAACAAGACCTCGACAACGCCCGCCAGTGGATGAGCATCGACGATCAGCCCGATGTACGGTTCTGGGGGCAGCCGCTCAATCTGTACGCCGCGCCCTATCCCGACTATCGGGGCGGTTCGCCCCCCGCCAACCCGCCGCTCGCCCGCGCACCACTGCCTATGCCGACGACCGCCACCCTGGCGCGCCTGGCATTCGGCGGCTGTTGTGCCGGGGCATGGTGGGATGCGCGCGATCCAGGGCTGGTCTACACCATCGACGGATCACCGGGACAGCGCGCGGCGATCTTCGCATGGCAGGTCGGCACCGGCGACTTCACGCTGTTGGATGAGGCGCCGCCGCCCTATTTATCTGCCGATGGGACAATGCGCGTCGTGCGTCGTTGGGAAGGACAGTTTGGACTGATCGACACGAACGGCACCGAGACGCTGATCCAGACCGGCGGCGCTTTTCCATCGTTGAGCCGCGATAACGCGCTGGCGATGTGGACGAGCAGCGCGCCCAATACCTCGCTCGACGCCGAGTCGGATGTGACGGTGTGGGTGGCAGAAAGTGACGCCGCCAACGGACGCTGGGTGAACGCGCGCGCCGTCGCGCTGACGACCGACGGCGGCGCGAGCTGGATCGACGATCGCCGGCTGCTGGTGACAGGGCGCGACGGTCTGGTCACGCGCCTGAGTGTGGTAGACGTGATCAGCGGTGAGACCTTCGTCTTAGGCGATCCGAACGGCTATTTTCGCATTCGAGGGATCAGTATCGCGCCGGGAGGGGGGCGGCTGCTGTTTTATCTGATGAACCAGCCCGATCCGGCGGCGTCGGGGATGTACACGATCGAGACGACGCCGGGCACGATAGCTGTCCGCCTGCCCTGGTTTGGGGCGTGGCGATGGCGCGATGCCGAAACCGTCTACTATCTGCCGTTCGACGACGCCGCTGGCAGTCACACGCTGCGTGTGACCGACCTGACGACAGGCGAGGATCGTGCCCTCACCGATCCGACCGTGACGCCGTTCACAGTGGCGAACGGCGATTGGGGCGTGAGCGCCGATGGGACGCGCCTCACCTTCACCGACGCGCGCGATCGCACCACCTGGGTGATCACGGTCGAGTAAGGGCTAACCGTCCGCGTCTTTCAGCATCTTCTCCGCAGCCTGGCGCAGGCTCGGTAAATCCTGCTCGATGATCCGCCACACGATATCGAGATTGACCTCAAGATATTCATGGATGAGACGATTACGCAGATTTCGCATGTGCTGCTACTCAATATCAGGAAATGCGCTCAGTCGTTCGGGCGGCAGACGCAGCGCGGACTCGATCATGATTTGCAACCGTCGGATCACGGCATCTTGTGTTTGAGGCACGTCAAGCGATGCGCGTCCCTCAGCGACATAAAGTTGTATGGACGCGATAGATTGCAGTATGTGATCCAGATAGACTTTTTCGTCTTTCACAGATCGACGCTTTCGCGTAGCACACGATCTCGAATGCGCGCAGGCAGTTGTTCTACGGTAGTAATATCTATCGAGTGACCGATCAGCGATTCCAGCTCCAAAAATAAACCTGCCCCGCCCCAGGGCGAAATGCGATCATAGTCCCACTCGACGATCAAATCGACATCGCTGTCGGCGCGTGCTTCTCCACGCGCCACTGAACCGAATACGCGAATGTGCGTGGCACCATGCCTGTGTCCCAGTTCCAGAATGGCTTGTCGTTTGGGTATCAGCAGATCGGCTACCCCCAGCCCACGCGATTTCATGCTCGTCACCGCTCCATCATCCTATCCGGTGTCCAACAAAGCGCGCCGCCCTCCCATCATAGCATCGGCGCGGCGCGCGGTGCAGCACGTTAGCGGCAGTCTCTACACCACCCGATGGCACGCCGCCCAGTGACCGGGCGACAGCTCGATCAGCGGCGGGTCGGGTTCCTGATAGCAGACGCCCTGGATCGCCACCGGGCAGCGAGTGTTGAAATTGCAGCCGACGGGCGGGCGCGCCGGACTCGGTACGTCGCCTGTGAGGATGACGCGCTGACGGTCGCGCTCTTTGAGCGGGTCGGGCAGCGGCACCGCGCTCAACAGCGCCTGCGTGTAGGGATGCAGCGGGTTGTCGTAGACCTCATCGACAGGCCCGATCTCGACGATCTTGCCCAGGTACATCACCGCCACGCGGTCGCAGATGTGGCGCACCATGCTCAGATCGTGGGCGATGAACAGGTAGGTCAAGCCGAGCTCGTCCTGCAATTCTTCCAGCAGATTGACCACCTGCGCCTGAATCGATACGTCCAGCGCCGAAATCGGCTCGTCTGCGACGATGAAGGTCGGATTGAGCGCCAGCGCGCGGGCGATGCCGATACGCTGACGCTGCCCACCGGAAAACTCGTGCGGATAGCGGTTGACGAAATAGGGATTCAAGCCGACTTTTTGCAGCAGTGCCTCGACGAATTCCTGCTGCTCGGCTTTATTCTCAATGGTCTTGTGGATGCGGATCGGCTCGCTGACGATGTTGCCGACCGACATACGCGGGTTGAGCGAGGCATACGGGTCCTGAAAGATCATCTGCATCCGCTGGCGGCGTGAACGCAGATCGGAGTCGGACATGGTGGTCAGTTCTTCGCCCTCAAAGACGACCGATCCTGATGTCGGGCGGTACAACTGCAGGACAGTGCGTCCGGTCGTGCTTTTACCGCACCCGGACTCCCCGACGACGCCCAACGTCTCGCCTTTGAATACATCGAAGCTGACATCATCGACGGCTTTGACGGCGCCGACCTGACGCTGAATGATCAGCCCGGAGGTGATCGGAAAATATTTTTTGAGGTTGCGCACCTGCAACAGCGGCTCGCCCATCTTGATACTTTTTTCTCTGGCGGCGGATGTCATGGTCATGGTCATCGTGCCATAGCTCCTTCTTGCGCGAGATCGGGCGCGCCCGTGCGCACATCGACCCAACAGGCTTTGACGTGTTCTGGATCGGCACCTTCACCGGACACCAGCGGCGGCATCTCGACATCGCACTTACCGGGGATGCGGTAGGTGCAGCGCGCGAAAAACGGACAGCCCTTCGGCGTGATGCGCATATCCGGCGGCGAACCCTCGATCTGAGTCAGCTTTTCCCCGCCCTGACGCATATCGTGCCGGGGCAGCGACTTGAGCAGACCGAGCGTGTAGGGGTGGCGGGTGTCTTTGAAGACACTGACGACCGGACCGCGCTCGACGATGCGCCCGCCGTACATCACCTGCACGGTGTCGGACAAGCCGGCGACGACGCCCAGGTCATGCGATATCCAGATCATCGCCATACCGAGCTGGTCACGCAGCCGCTTGACCAGCTCGATGATCTGCGCCTGGATGGTCACATCGAGCGCGGTGGTCGGCTCGTCGGCGATCAACAGCTTGGGATTGCAGGAGAGCGCCATAGCGATCATCACGCGCTGGCGCATCCCACCTGAAAACTGGTGCGGAAAGCTCTTGAGGCGGCGGCGTGCGTCGGGGATACCGACCAGCTCCAACAGCTCGGCGGCGCGCGTATCCGCCTGTTGATCGTTCATGCCCATGTGCAGCTTAAGCGCTTCGGTGATCTGCGTGCCGACCGTCAGAACCGGATTGAGGGAGGTCATCGGGTCCTGGAAGACCATCGCAATTTCGGCACCGCGCACCGAGCGTATTTCTTCTGCGCTCAATTTCAACAGGTCGCGCCCTTGAAACAAGACCTCGCCATTTTCAATCCTGCCCGGCGGCATCGGGATCAGGCGCATGATCGACAAGGCGTGAACGCTCTTGCCGCTGCCGCTCTCGCCCACCACGCCCAGTGTCTCGCGCTCGTTCAGTGTATACGAGACATCGTTGACGGCATGGACAATACCTTCCTGCGTATGAAAACGTGTGACGAGGTTTTTCACCTCCATTAAGACGCGCAAAGGGGGTTCCTCCCTAATTTTCGGGTGCCATGACGAAAATAATCGCCATTATTAAAGATGGTTTGATTATGCCGCATCGCGTGAAACGCGCAAAGACTCAAATCGATAAGCCTGTCTATCATTACTTTGGTCAAAGGTGACAGGTTCATAGTGGGTAGGATCGTGTGGTCGATCGGGGGCAAAAGAGAGGACGAATATCACCCGCCTGCTTGATTCGATCGCGTTAAAATCGGGCTGTGTCCTGTATTGCATTGGAAAGTAGTGTGCCATGCTGATTCGTTCCCCGCTCGACCGTGCCCGCGATCCGATCGCGCCGACCAAGCCGCCGCTAGACCGCGATACTCTGCGCGACGTGATCGATCTGGCGCTATGGGCGGGACAAATGCTGCTGGTGTCCGGCGCGCAGAGCGCCCGCGTCGAGCGCACCGTCCACCAGATCGGCACCTCGCTCGGCGCCGATTGGCTCGATGTGGTGGTGCAGCCCGAAAGCCTGATCGTCACCACCACCAGCGGTGGCGAATTTCGCACCCGCGTGCGCCGCGTGGTGCATACCGGAGTCGATCTGGCGCGCGTCGCCGCCCTCAGCACGCTGGCAAAGCGGGTGATCGCGGGCGAAGTGGATCGCGCCGCCGTTCGCGCCGAGCTGGAACGCCTGGATGCGCTCAGGCACAGCTATCCGCGCGCGCTGGTCGTGGTCATGATCGGACTCGGATGCGCTGCCTTCAGCCGTCTGTTTGGCGGCGACTGGACGACCTTCGCCGTGACGTTCATGGCGGCGGCGCTGGCGATGTGGGTACGTCAGACGTTAGCGCGGGCGCATTTCAATCCGCTGCTGGGGGTGATCGTCACCGCTTTTGTCGCGGGCGTGATCCCCGGTGCCGCCGCCTGGGTGGGACTGCTGCCGCACCCGGAAACCGCGCTGGCGGCGTCCGCCCTGCTGCTGGTGCCCGGTGTCCCGCTGATCAATGCCGCGCGCGACATCCTGCGCGGCCACATCGTCACGGGGACGGCGCGTGGGATCAGCGGGATCGTGCTGTCGCTGTGCATCGCGCTCGGTCTGCTGCTGGCGCTGCGCGTGACCGGAGTCGATGGCTTAGGACCGATCGTGCAGCCCGCGCGTGACCTGGTGACGATGCTGGCGATCGATGGGCTCTGGTCGGGTGTGGCGGCGCTGGCATTTGCCGTGCTGTTCAATGTGCCCCGGCGTCTGCTGGCGTACTGTGCTATGACGGCCGCGGCGGGTCATGCACTGCGCGCGGGGCTGCTGCTGACGGGCATACCGCTCACGGCGGCGACGCTGTTCGGCGCGATCCTGATCGGCGTGGCGAGCGAGGTGTTAGCCCGACGGCTCAAAACCCCTGCTGGCGTGTTTTCCGTCCCAGCGGCGATCCCGATGATCCCAGGCGTATTCGCCTTTCGCGCCATGATCGGCGTGATCGCGCTGACCAACACCCCACCGACCGCCGATACCCTGGTGCTGATGGAGACGGTACACAATTTCGCCGTCACCGGGCTGGTGCTGGCGACGCTCGCCGCCGGGATCGCGCTGCCGTCGCTGATCGTGCATCGTCCGCGCCCGGTGGTGTGACATGCGCGCAAAAACTCGTTAGAACACCCCTCTTGCCAGATTCATTATTGGAGTTATATTACGTGAAGTGATCTGCATCGCTCTCGAAAAGGGGAAACGCCGATGTCGTCCAGTCCGCAAAAAGATGTGCCACCACAATCCACTGCGTCTACAGAGTCTACGCCACCCGCCGGCACCACGCCGCCGGCATCGGTCAACACCCAGGCAGCTGGTAATTATTGGAAACGGCTGACAAAACCGTTTCCTGTGTGGGTGCAGTTTCTTCCTATGCCGTTGTTCAGACCGCTCAAGCCTCAGATCGACGATCCCCTGATCGACCTGAACAAGATGACAGCAGTGTATGACGAACTCATCAAGGATGCAAAGACGGCTGAAGAAAAAGCTGCCTATGCTGCTGCCTTTCAGCGTGTCCAGGATGACATCGAATTCATGAAGCATAATCTGCTGCGTTTACAGCGCGTCCGCGATCATGACGCCAAGAAAAATCAAAACAATTATCGGCTGTATCAAATTCTGTTTTTGGGATTGGCTGCCGTTGCTGCCGCGCTTGGATCGCTGCAAGCGTTATCCTTGTCCAGCGGTGACCGTCAACAGCTCGCTATCTTTGCATTCCTTGAAACGCTGGTCGCGCTGGCGGCTGTCTTCCTGGCGACCATCAGCGGACGCGAACCCCCGCTCCCACGCTGGCTCGACTCACGGCGTAAAGCGGAACAACTACGTCGTGAGTATTTTCGATTTTTGCTCAATATGGCGCCCTATGAAGACAACAACGATGTCAAACGGCGCATGAGCCTGTCTGAACGTGCCGCCAATATCAATCGCGGCGTGTATCCTGATGAGAGCGGCTTGATATAACATTAGTGCAGTGCTTATTGTCGGTTTGACACCAGGGGAGCCATCTATGAAGACACCGACGCTGGTCGATCGCAAACACGCAGAACTGCTTTACAAACTGTTCGACAAATTCGCGCTCGACGATCAACGTGCTTATTATATCGATCAGGTCAACCGCAACCGCACCGCCGCCGCACAGGTCAACGTCATTCGCGCGATCTTCGCTTTTCTGACCGGGCTGGCGGCGGCATTGGCAGGATTGATCGTGCTGCTTTCGCCTGCTTACTGTGTACCCAGTACGACGGGTGCGGAGCTGGCGCTGCTCGGTGCTGCCGCGACCGATGACCCATCGCTGGTTGTCACAGCCGTTCCCCCTGATGTGGACACCGCTACCGAGTCTGCCTCGGACACAGTCGTCTCAGACGGATGCAACCTCGATTTGGTGATCTTCCTGCTGGTGCTGGCGGTCGTAGCGCCCGCGCTCGGCGGCGCGTTCGGCACGCTGGCAGATTTGTATCAGTGGGACAGGCTGGTCAAGATTTACGAACTCGCAGCCGATAATCTAGAAGTAGCCGATGCAAAGTCGCCAATCGATTCGATGACGTTCGAGGATTATCGCATCACTTTAAAAGCCTATGCCGAGGGCACATTGGCGGTCATGCGCGACGAGACGGCACAATGGGGACAAATCATCCGCACGCCGGAGTCGATCGACAACTTTATCCGGCGTGAACAGGAAAGAGTGCAGACCAACGTCGGTAATCTGCCTCAGCAAGTGCAGGATGCTGTCAAAAAAGAACTGGATGAATTACGGGCGGCAGCAGCCGCCACCGAGCGCCGTTTGCAGCAGATACGCGATACCTTTGGCATTACCGACGTGCCGCCACCACCCACCGCGTAGCACATCCATGTCCTGACTTGATTCTCAGCCAGCCCTCAGACAATCGGCGTGCGCACATGCCGCCGATCGTCCCTATTCCACCGGGCGCGCCGATCAGTCCCACGTCCAGGCGACCCAGACCGTCAGCACGTTCCAGACCAGCCCGACGACGATCAGGAATTTGTCGAACGTCGCTGGATAGGTCGGCAGTCCGATCAGGTTGAACCCGAATAAGACGACCGCCGCGACGATATTCGCCCAACGAATGAACGGATAAGGCGTCGTCAGCGACAGGTAGACCATTACGATCGGGATCACCATGAAGATGGCGATCCCCAGCCAGGCGGTCTGCGTCATCTGTGTGCCCTCTATTTCGCCAGGCTTGAAGCCGCCGCTGAAGATGCGCAGCACATCCCCCAACAGATAGGTCAGCATCAGCACGATCCACAGTGCCGCCAGATGAATCCGTACATCGACTGTCATAGCAATGAGTCCTTTGAGGTAAAAATGCGCAGGTTGAGCAGGGAGGGCGTGGAGTCAGGGCGTCATGCGCCGCCGATCACACGCACCACGACCTTGCCCCGCACCTGTCCGGCGCCAAAATAGCGCATCGCTTCGGCGGTCTGATCGAGTGGAAAGCAGCGATCGAGGGCGGGGATGATTTTGCCTTCCTCGATCAGCGCCTTCAGAGCGATCAGATCGGTCTGATTGGGTTTCTGCGACATCGCGCCAAAGGTCTTGCCACCGCGCAGCGACGCGACCGGGCCCAGCAGCAGCGCGCGGAAGATACGTCCGAGCGCGCCACCGACGACGACGTACCTGCCACCCGGATTCAAGACCGACGCATAATCCGAGAAGGGACGATGCGCCGCCGCATCGACGACGAGATCGTAGCGCCCTCCCTGTGCGGTGATATCGGTGCGGGTGTAATCGATCACCCGCTCTGCGCCAAGCGCCGCCACCATGTCCATCTTGCCCGTGCTGCATGTGGCGGACACATGCGCGCCGAACACTTTGGCGATCTGCACGGCGAATGACCCCACGCCGCCCGACGCGCCGTTGATCAGCACGGTCTGCCCTGGCTGCACTGCGCCCGCGTCGCGCACTGCCTGGAGCGCGGTGCTGCCCGCCAGCGGCACGGCAGCCGCCGCCTCGAAGCTGAGAGTCGTCGGCTTCAACGCCAGAAACTTTTCCGGCACGGCGACATATTCGGCAAACCCGCCCGCCCCACTCGTCGAGAGGTCGCCGTAGACCGCATCACCGGGCTTGAACCGGGTGACACTGGCGCCGACCGCCTCGACCACTCCGGCAGTATCGACGCCAAGCGTCTTATTTTTAGGTGAACGCACACCGCCCGCCATCAGCCGCACCAGCAGGGCATCGCCGCGCAGGAACAGCCAATCGGCAGCGTTGACCGAGGTGGCATGGATTTTGACCAGGACGTGGTCGTGCGCCAGAGTAGGCTCTGCCACCTCCTGGAGGTGCAGCACATCGGGTGAACCGTAGCTGTTATAGACGATCGCTTTCATGATTTTCCTCCTCGTGAGCTTCGATTTAGTTTTGAGTGAGCGATACAGGATCGAGGGGGCTGCCGCGCTCGCGCCACAGACCGACCAGCCTGCTTCCTCGACCGATCAGCGTGATGAGCGCGCCGATCACGACCACGATCTCCGGGGCGCTGTCGATCGCAGGTACATTCGCCAGCCCCGGAATGTCCGCCAGAAGACGTGCCAGCAGCGGCTCGTAGGCGACGAAGTACAGGCAGATCATGCCGAATACTTCCAGGCAGGTCTCGGTCAGCCACAGCGCGGCGTTCCAGCGATTGCGCCGCAGCACCCCCAGATGCAGGACGAGCATGGCGATCACTGCGCCGATCAGCAGCATCAGCCAGGGCGTCGGAACGGGGATGACACCCCCCGGATCGCTGCCGTTAAAATGCAGTGTCAAGCCGCCTTCCCCCAGAAAGATCAGTAAAACCAGCGTCACGCAGGCAGCGATGACGATACCGACCCTCGCCTCGAAACGGTCAACGGTATGCGGATCATCGACTTCTGCCAGCGTCAGCGGATCGAACGCTGCTTTGTCGCCGCCTGCTGTCCCGACCCGCTGCATGACGGCGAAGATCAGCACCACGACGGCGGAAAAGCTGATAGTCGTCTGCCACAGCGCGGCCAGCGTCTCGATGACGATGCTCGCGCCCGGTCGTGGTTCGCCCTGTGCGGATGAGATCAGCGCCCCAAAAATGCTCAGAAACAGCACGACCGTCGGTGCGATCAGCCAGACATGCTGGAGCGCCATCATCATCTGAGGGTAAAGGTCAGGTCCGACGAAAATCTGCTGATGATGATAGGACGCCGCCATGTGGTGCGGCGCGCCCAGTGCGACCAGGATTGAGGCGATTTGCTCTTGTGTGGGTGCGCTGTCAAATCGATCCTCCAGTTGATCCTGGATCAGCGAGCGCAGTTCCTGCTCAATATCCGCCCGATCCTTTTTTGGCAGATAACGCCCGACGTGATAGATATAGCGCTCGATCAGGTCAGCCATGATCCCCTCCCTGTAAAATTGCGCGCATGACCTCGACCGTCTCCAGCCATTCCGCGCGCAAAGCGACGAGAACGTCCCGCCCAAAGGGGCTGATCCGGTAGTACTTGCGCGGGCGCGTTTCACCGACCTCCCACTCGCTTTCCAGAAGACCCTGCCCTTCCAGACGGCGTAACAGCGGATAAAGCGTGCCTTCTTCGATGTCCAATCCCTGTGCGGCGAGCTGTTGAATCAGGCTGTAGCCGTAGCGGGCAGTGTCCATCTGGCTCAATACCGCCAGCACCACGATTCCCCGCCGCAGTTCTAAGCGCAGCTTGCCGATCTGTTCGTCTGTATCACTCATACGCTGTGCATCCTACAGTGCTGTGCGTCGCACAGTATCAATATACTGTACAGCGCACAGTATTGTCAACAGCGGCTTATCAGCGCATCCAGGTCACGCCTTTGATCTCCGCATTCCCCTGGACGATCGGCGTTACGATTCCATCGGCGCCAATAATGACGATCCGATACTGTCCACCCGACTCGTCGAGCGCGATCCGAACAGCGCCTTGCGTCCGTCCGCGCCGCAGATCGTAGAGCGTCCACAGCCACGATCCGAATGGTCTGCCGTAGATGGCGATCGCATCAGTCGTCAGGTCGCGCAGCACCACCGCGCCGCCCACGATCCGCACCGCCAGCCGTGTGCCGTCTGGAGAGAAACGCGGATCGCGGTCATAGCGGCTGAATGGCGGTGCATAGCAGGACATCCCCACGATGCAGACCTCGACCGTCCCCGGATAGGTGCGCGCGACCACGATCTTCGTGCTGCCAGGCACCATATCCCAGTCCGGTTCATCGCCATAGCGCGTGCGCGTCACGTTCAGGATCAGACCGTGCGCGATGTCGTGGACGAACAGGTCAAACGAAGCGGTCGCGTCGGGGGTGCGCCGCGCGTACAGAATGGTGCTATTCGGATTCGCGCCGCCGAGCGTCAGCGCCAACCCGATCGCACCAATTCCCGCGATCAGCAGCGCCAGCGCGATCCGCCCAATCAACCCTGTCATCGCTTTCCTTCACGCCTTCGCGCCTTCGTGTTCACTCGTATCTCTTTGCTATTTTCTGCTTCCCTACAGCCCACCCGCGACCACGCGCCACGTCCCCGACGCGCCGCCCGGATCATCGACCAGCAGGTAAACCTCGCCGCGCACCGGCACCCCGACCGCCCGACCGCGCTCGTACAACACCTGTGCCCCAGTCGATCCGCTCTCGTCAGCGATCGCCCATCCGAGCAAAGCGCGCACATCGGGAAAGCTGCTCCATACCTTGCCAAAACCGCGCTTCGGCGTCACCAAGCCCGGCGGCGCCGTCTCATTCAAGGTCTCAGGATCGATCCCGGCGCGCCAGGTGTCATCGAAACGGCGGAAGCGTCCATCGGGTGTCAACACATAAATCGTGTTTGGCGGGCCCTGCACGAAGATCATCGTGCCGCGCTCGAACGACTGCGCCCCGGTCACCGTCGGGAACGGCGCTGCGATCAGCGGACAGCCCAACGCTGTTTCCGCAGCCAGCAGCGCTGGCGCCGCTATCGCGCACGCCAACGCGCCGCCAGGGGGTGTCGCCAATGCCGGATTCGACTGATTTGCAGCCGCAGCCGTCGCCGCGCCCTGAGTGACGACATACGCCTGCCCCGCGAAGTAGAGCGCGGTCAGCGTCGGCGCGTTGTACAGTCGATCGGGCGGCAGGATGGTCGCGCGCGCGCTCAAAGCCGCCAGGTCACCGAACAAACCCAGCTCCGGGGACGGCGTGAGCGTCGGGGAAGGGATGGGCGTGAGCGTATTGGTGATGGTTAGGCTCGGCACCAGCGTGCGGGTGGCGCTCGCGGTCACGGTCGGCGTGCGCGATGGCGTCATGCTGGCGATCGGAGTCTGGGTATCGGTCGGAGTGTGGGTCAGCGTCAGCGTGGGCGGCAGGGGGGATGGCGAGACCGTCTCGGTCGCAATTGCACGGACGATGCCTGCATCGTCCGTTACAGCATCGTCCGTGACGGCATTGTCGGAAGTCGTCGCCACCTGGGCGATCAGAGTCGGCAGCACGCGCGCTACCAACGTCGCGGACGGCAGGACGGCGATCGTCGGCAGCGTGTCGGGAGATGGGTCTGCCTGACACGACGCCAGCACAATCAGAACGACGATCAGAACGGTGTTGCGGAAGGTGTTCAGCACGTTTCTCATGACTCGGATTATAATCCGGGTCGTGTTTCGCACAAAACAGGACTCATGATTATGTCCACCCACCCGCAGCTGTTGCGCTTCGTGCATATCACCGACACGCATATCTCCCACGATCCACACTACAACCAGACGGGCGCGCCGCACACGCCGATGGTCGGCGCGCGTGCGCTGGTGCAGCAGTTGAGCCACCTGACTTTTGCCCCGGATTTTGTGCTGCACACCGGCGATGTGGCTTTCGACCCGGTGCCAGAGGCGTATCAGGTCGCCCGCGAGATTCTGAGCGAGATTCCCTATCCGGTGTATTACCTGGCGGGCAACCACGACGACCCGGCGACGCTGCAGCGGGTGCTCGTCGATGCCGAACCGCGCGACCCGTTCGACTATGCCGTCGATATCAACGGCTTTCGCCTGATCTGCATCGACAGCAACCGTCCGGCACGGCAGCCGCGCGGACGCATGAGCGCGGCACAGCTCGACTGGCTGCGCGATCAGTGCGATTCGACCGACGCCGATCTGATCATCGCCACCCATCACAACCCGCTGCAAATCGGTATTCCCTGGTGGGACGACTACATGAGTCTGGAAAATGGCGACGCCTTTCACGCGGCGCTGCTGCCCTTCAGGGATCGCATTCGCGGTGTCTTTTTTGGTCACGTCCATCAGAATACCGACCTGTACCGCGACGGCATTCTGTACGCCAGCACCTTGAGCAGCTGGTATCAACTCACTGCCATGCCGGGGCAAATCCAGACCGAGACCGACCGCATATCCGGGCCCGGCTACAGCGTGGTCACCGTGACTGCCACAACCACCTTCATCCGCCGTCATCGCTTCGTGGTGGCGGGGTGAGGATGACGATAATCGTGGTTATAGCAAAACCCAGCTTGACAGCCTTTGGGACACTCCCCACGCCTAAAGGCGGGGGCTTCTGACGGACGCATAAGCCTGACCGCGCGACGAGGGCAAAGGTGAATTTTGCGGTCGCCCATCGCTCACAGCGCGAACACGTCCGCGATCGTCATGCTGAAGCCGGGCAGCAGATCACCAAAATCGAATGTGTCCGCAACGGTGTACAGATCTTCGTCGCCATTCGCCCATAGCGCGATCACGACCCTCTGACGGGTCAGCACTATCCACACCAGCCGCGTGCCCAGAGCGAGATAGATCGCGGCTTTTTTGCGCATCTCCGGGATGCTGTCGTCAGGACTCTGCACCTCAACGGCAAAATCCGGCATAGCGGGCACTGCGCCGCGCGTGACGGGGAGCGCAGCGCTATCTTTGAAGAGGGTGAATGACCAGTCCGCCAGCAGGTTGTTCTGATGATCTTCCGGCTTGTGGAAGCGTATTTCCGGTCCGCCGCGTCCTGATTTGGTCTGACGCAGATACGGGCTGATCGCCATCGATAAATTGTCGGCAATCCACGTATATTCCTGTGTCGGCATTGGCTTTTCGATGAGCTCCCCGTCGATCAGTTCCAGGCGACGTTCGGCGGCGGGCGACTCGATCAGCCGCTCGAATTCGCCGATCGTCGTCCTGATCGCACCCGCAATCGTCATGACGTGTCCCTCGTCTCGACTTTGCCTGATTATAAACCCAGCTTGCCCGGCGCGCTGATGTTGGCGGGATCGAGCGCTCGCTTCACACGACGCAGCGCCTCCATGCCCGCGTCACCGTACTGCTGTGTCATAAAGGGCGCCAGCCGCATCCCGACGCCATGATGATCGTTCAGCACCGCGCCCGCGCGCAGCGACGCCTCGATGCCGGCTTTGAAGATGGCATCGTGCAGCGCCTTTGCCGCATCCAGATCGGGCGGGGCGACCGGGATTTTCATGCGGGCGTAGATCATGCTGCCCCACTCGTACCAGTGCGAAAAGTGCGTATTGAGCGACAGGTTGTATTCCGGCGGACAGGCGGCTTTGATAGCGGCGGTCGTCTCGTGGTAGACCGCCTCGATATGCGCGAAATCGGCTACGGTGTCGATCGTCCCCCAGATCGACGGCAGTTCCGGGGCATACGGGGGATAATAAAAGACGTAGCGCCGCTCCCACCAGATCGCGCCGATCGACTCGTCCAGCGCCGTCCCGCCGTGCCCCGCGCACACGCGCGCCGCCAAAGCCGCCTCCAGCTCGACCAGCTCGGCATATTCGCCGTCGAACATCATGACGAAGGTCGCCTGATCGAGCGGCGTCTCGACTGCCCGCGCCAGGCTGTGACTCGCTGCCTGTCGATCGTACAGGCGCATGACAGCGGGCTTGAGTCCGCTGGTCATGATCACCCGCCCTGCCTCGATCGCGTCGCTCAGATCCTCGAACGCAACCACGATGAAGGCGCGATGTCTGGGCAGCAGCCGCAGCCGCACCGTCGCCGCCGTGACAATGCCGAGCGTTCCCTCTGCGCCGACGAGAAGCTGCGTCAGTTCGGGACCCGCCGCATGGCGCGGCACGGCTGGCGTAGTGACGATCTCGCCCGTAGGCAGCACCCACTCGACATTGAGGATGTGTTCCTCGATCTTGCCGTACTTGCTCGACAGCACACCCGACCCACGCGCAGCGATGCTGCCGCCGATGGTCGCCCATTCCGCCGACGCCGGATAATGCGTGAACGACAGTCCGCGCGTATTCAGGTTGGCTTCAAAATTTTTGCACGACAGTCCGGCTTCGACCACGCACGTCAGCGACTTGTCGTCCAGGTGGCGGATCGCGCTCATACCGCGCAAGTCCAGCACGATCCCGCCCTGATCGGCGTTCGCCGCGCCCTGTACGCCGCTGCCCCACCCCACGCCGTGACCGGGATGCCATTGGCGCTGGCATAGCGCATCACGCCGCTCACCTGCTCGGTGGTTGTCGGACGGACTGCAATTTCAGGGCGGCTGATCGCCCGTCCCGCCGCCGCCGCCGCCACCGCGTACCACCATTGATCGTGGGCATAGCGCGTCCGCGCCGACTCGCCCTCGATGACGTTTTCCCGTCCGACGATCGCCGTCAGGTCGCGCGCCAAGCCGATACCGCGTTCGGTCTCGTTCACGGCATCCATGCCTTCATCTCGGTGAAGTCGCGGTTTTTGATGGTGACCTCGACTTTTTCCAGCTCCGCCACCGCGTCGATCAGATGCTGCGAAAAACGGCTGAAAGCGATTTCGCCCTTTTCTGCCGTTCCCTTGTGCGGGTTGCCCATCGTACCAGAGTCGGTAAATTCCTCATGGTCGAAAGGAAAGCTGAAATACTGATAGCCCTGAAATTCGGCATCGGGCATCCCGTCTTTTTTCGCCCAGGCATCACCGAGCCACGCTGGAGCGTGGGCTTTATCCACCGTCGCGCGATCGAGCCGCACCAGGTTGGGATCGTGCGCGAGACACTGCGACGTTTCCAGCTCGCCCGCGTGCCAGCCCGGAGTCTCCTCGACGGGTCCCTCCAGCACATCTTTCAACATACCGATATAGCGCTCGGCATACGGTTTGTAGTAGGCGATCAGGGCGCCCGTCTCGTAACGCAGACGGCGCAGCACCGGATCGATCACTTTCACGTTCGATCCGTGCCCGTTGACGAAGATCAGACGATTGAAACCGTGATGGATCAGCGAACGCCCGATGTCGTAAATCACATTGAGGTAAGTATCGGAACGCAGCGTGATCGTGCCCGCGCCCCATCCTGGCGCGCGCATGTGCTGCGGCGAATAGCCGAGCCAGAGCGTCGGCGTGTACAGGATTCCGGCTTGTTCCCCGGCGCGCGAGGCGACTTCCTGGGCGGTAATCGAGTCGCAGAAGAGCGGCAGATGCGGTCCGTGCTGCTCCAGACTCGCTTTTGGGATCAGAATGGTGTCGGAATGCTTGAGATAGTTCTGCACATCGACATAGCTCAGGTCGCCCAGGCAGAACGAGGGAAAGCCGAGGGATTTAGTAGCGCGGTCGGTCACAGGATGTCCTTTCAATGCAGATTCAGCCTCGGAACGCATAACGATGCGTCCGCCATGCCTAATGTGTAATATTACCTCTGAATGGTGTTGATCGCCGCGATCACGGCTTTCAAAACGACATTGGCGAATGGCGTTTCGTTGATGTGCGCGTCGATCTCCTGATAATCGATCTCAGCGCGTAATCCCTGCCTGAAGCGCTCACGCCGCGCCAGGCTGATCGACTCGTCCCAAAAGACGCCGCCGTCGGCGTTGTCCATGATCGAGATGCCGCGCGTCGGCATGATCACCGTGACGGGCGATGCCGACTGGTTGAGCTTGTCCACGACGACATCGACCGCTTGCAGTTGTTCTTCCAGCGTCAGCCGCACCAGCGTGAATTCCGGGTTGTGGTAGTAGGTGAGGCGGTCGGCATACTTGTCGGGTACCTCGTGGCGCGCTCCAAAGACGATGAAGTCCAGGCAGCCGGGCACGATCACCTGGGGAATGCCCGCCCGCCCTGCCGCCAGCAGCCGATCGGCGCCGCCGTCGTGAAAGCCACCGAACAGGTGTCCCGGAATCTCGCTGAGGGTGTAATCGAGGACGATCTCGACTGCCCCCGCCGCGATCTGTTCTTCCATCGCCCGCCCACCGACGCCGTTGGCGTGGAAGATCACCATGTCGCACCCGGTCATCTCTTCCGCGAACTGGCGTATGAACATCAGCGGACGGGTGGTATTGCCCAACATGGTCGCCGCCACCGTCAGCGTATCGCGTAGCAGCGGCGGACGGTCGGCATAGGCGCGCGCCATGCCCGCGATCGCGGCGGCTGCACCGTCGAAGACCGCCATGCTGATCGGGTTCAACCCTAGAATATCGACCACACTGTGCATCACCAGCACATCGCGCGTGCCGACGAACGGACCAAAACGGCGGTGTCCGCTGGCGATCGGGGAGACGATCAGCTTGGGAAAGCCGATCGGCAGCGCGGTCATCGCCGCCGCCGCCAGCACGGAGCCTTCCGCGCCGCCCAATGCCGCCGCACCTTGTATGCGCCCCTGGGCGTGCAGATCGAGCGCGATCACCCGCACGCCCTTGAGCATCTGCTCGACGGCTGCCCCGCGCGTGCCGATCGCGCGCAGTGTCTCGATGGTTGTCCCGGCAGCGTGGGCGACGGTGGCACGGTCGTAGTCCGCCGTAATGCCGTCCGCCTCGCGCAGGATGCCGGAGTCCAGGATCAGCGTGTCGCAGCCGTGCGCCCGTACTCGCTCGCGCAGATACGCCGTTTCCGCGCCTTTGGTGTCCAGTGTGCCGATCAACAGCACGGTTGGCACGGGTTACGCGCCGCTGGCGCGCAGGTGCTTGATCGCCGCCTCACAGTGGGCGGTGTAGGCAGCGTCACTCATCAGGTCGCTGCCATGATCGCGGATGAACTTGAGTTCGGCATCGGTCGCCTCGGTGCCCGCCGCTTCCATTTTGGCAGCCAACGGCGAACGATCGAACGGCACGACGAATTCAGCCGTCAGCGGACCCTCTGTGTAGCCCGCCTGCCTGAGCGTGGTGATCAGTTTGTGCCAGTCGAGCGATCCCTCGCCCGGCGGACGGCGGTTGTTGTCCGCGACATGAAAATCGACCAGGTGCTTACCCGTGTTCAGGATCGCCTGATACATGTCAGCTTCCTCGATATTGATGTGGAAGGCGTCCAGGCATACGCCGACATTCGGCTCCCCTACATCTTCCGCCAGCTTGATCGCCTGATCGTGACGGTTGAGGAAATTGGTCTCGAAGCGGTTGAGCGGCTCCAGTCCGATACGGATGCCGTGTCCCGCCGCGTGCTGCGCCACCTCGCGCACGCCCTGGACCGCCCACGCCCACTCGCTCTCGGCGTCCGCCATCGCCACGACTTTGCCGACCTCGCTTGGCACCAGCGTGAACATCGTCCCGCCAAGCGCACCCACCATGTCCAGGCACTCTTTCAGGTAGGTCACAGTCATGATGCGATAGTAAGGATCGGCGTGGATCAGGTCGCGCCCGGACAGCATGATGCTGACCGATCCAAAGCACTTCAGGTTGTGCTGATCGAGTAAATTCTTGACGTGCTTCCAGTCGTATTTACGCGGCTCACCCATGATCTGGATGCCGTCGTAACCCAGGCTGGACAACCGCTGAATCGTGCGCTCGATCGGCTCTGGGCGCATCCAGTTGTGCATACAGATATACATGAAATCGACTCCTGCAAAATATAGAGGCAAAATGCAATTCAACATCAAACGCTGTGAAACGCTGTGAAACGGTATATAACGCTGGCGCAAGTATAACGGGGTCAGTGCACAAAAGGCAAAATGCCGCGATTGCGCGCAGCACGATAGCAGTATAATCAGGTATCTCATTTTCTCATCCAGGAGTCCCCCGATGAGCGACGAAAAGCTATCCGATCACCCATTCGCCTACACCGCCACCAAAAATGGCAAAGTCCTCATTTCCTGGTACGGCAAGCAGGTGACCATCCTGGCGGGTGAGCAGGCTGCCAAGTTCCTCAAAGCCGCCGAGGGCGCGGACGACGACGCCATACAACAGCTCATGGCGCGCGTCACAGGGAATTTCAAGCGTGGTAATGAAAAACTCGCAAAAAAGAAAAATGCCTAGGGTCAACATCACGAGCAATCCTTGACTGCCTATCTCCAATTGTTTGTACTTTCTATCCCAGCCGATTTGACAGATAAAAATACTTTGTGTTACAGTCTCTTTCGGTGCCTGATGATTAGTCTCGACCGCACCGCGTAAATGATGCTTTGTGAAACGTTGTACAAACTCTTTGGCAGCACCCAACCCTTGAATGCGTAAATCGTCCCCAATCACGGGGCTACGGTTTGTTTTGTTACGCAGATGAATAGCCTTTTTCAAATAGGAGTAGAGACGATGGCGAAGAAAAGTCTGCTGGTTCTGATCCTCATCGCGCTGCTGACCCTGGCGGTCGGCGTGCCGGTGGGCGCTCAGGACATCACGGAACTCAATATCTGGTGGGCGGAGTGGGACCCGGCGAATTACCTGCAACAAATCGGCAACGATTACGAAGCCGAAACCGGGATCAAAGTCAACGTCGTCCAGACCCCCTGGCCCAACTATTACGACCGTGTGGCGACCGAGTGGGCTGCCACAGGCAGCACCTTCGATATGGTGGTCGGCGACAGCCAGTGGCTCGGACAGGCGGCGACACAGGGGCACTACGTCGATATGACCGCGTTCCTGACCGAGACCGGCATCAAGGACACCGTGACGCCCGCGACGCTGGCATATTACGGCGAATACCCGGCGAGCAGCGGCACCTATTACGCCTACCCGACCGAGGGCGACGCCAACGGCTGGGCATACCGCAAAGACCTGTTCGAGAATCCCGACGAGATGGCTGCCTTTGAAGCCGCCTATGGTCGTGCGCTCGCAATCCCGACTACCTGGGAAGAGCTGCGTGACATTGCCGAGTTCTTCAACCGTCCTGACGACGGGCTGTATGGCATCGGTGTGTATACCCAGGTCGGCGGCGACGCCATCACGATGGGCTTCCAGAATCCATTCTTCGCCTACGGCGGTGACTGGTACGACGGCGACTTCAATGCGCTCGGTGTGGTCGATAACGCCGATACGGTACGCGCGCTGGAGCTGTACAAGGAGCTGTATTCGTTCGCGCCCCCTGGCACCAACGATGCATTCTTCCAGGAATTGAACGACGCCTACATCGGCGGTCAGACCGCGATGATCATGAACTACTTCGCCTTCTTCCCCGCGCTGGCAAACGCAGAGATCAATCCGTATGCCGACGTGACCGGCTATTTTGCCATGCCGGAAGGCCCGGCGGGGCGCTATGCCGCGCTCGGCGGGCAGGGCATCAGCATCAATAATTACATCGACGACGCGCGCAAGCAGGCGTCTTACGACTTCATCACCTGGTTCGCCACCGAGGAAGTCCAGCTGCGCTGGGCACAGCTCGGCGGCTACACCTGCAATATCGCCGTGCTGGAATCGGCGGAATTCCTGGCAGTGGCGCCCTACAACGCCGCCTTTGCCGAGACCATGACCTTCGTCAAGGACTTCTCGAACATTCCGGAATACAGCCGTCTGCTGGAAGTAGCGCAGATCAACATCAACGCCTTCGTCGTCGGCGGTGAAGGCACCGCAGCAGAAGCGATGGAGAACATCGCCAACGGATTCGACGAAGTACTGGTCGATGCGGGCTACGTGAACTAAGCGACGGTCACAGACCGTCGTTGTATTCGCAGGGGCATGACATGTCATGCCCCTGCCTGTTTCCAACCCGGCAAACCAGCAGCGCATCGACAAAGTGAACCCCAAAAATAACCAGAGATTCAGATATTTAGAGAAAAAATGAGCGCTTTCAATGCTTCCACTGCATGCCTGATGGACTATCAGTAGAGGGGATTCCCTGTGGCACAAACCAACGCCGAACCGATCGCCC
>Ga0163154_10000382_pt1 | contig 66966 bp, 47 predicted proteins | sample OliLakLV19MP9P1_FD_148649 | JGI IMG/M metagenome (GOLD analysis project Ga0163154, IMG submission 148649) | Freshwater microbial mat bacterial communities from Lake Vanda, McMurdo Dry Valleys, Antarctica - Oligotrophic Lake LV.19.MP9.P1 | ecosystem: Environmental > Aquatic > Freshwater > Lake >... | reverse complement strand
TTATTTATTTTCAAAAATCTTTCTTCAAAATCTAATAAACAAATTATTTCCGGAATGGCATCAAACAAATGACTCAAGTCATTTTCCAGCTTTTTTCGGTTGAGTTCAGAACCGATATATCCCTCCAGCTGCTTAAATATTGGGTTGTACTTTTTTAGAAAATTGCCACTATGCTTTGTACCAATCTTTAGCACACCTACCACTTTATCATTGAAAATTAAAGGGATACCCAATAAAGCTTTTAATCCTATTTTTTTTGCTGCATCGCTTCTAATAAAATCATTGCTATTTTCAAAATCACTAAAAAGAATTTGTTCTCGTTGAAACCAAACCTTGCCTGCCAGGCTCTCAGACATTTTAATTGTATCAACCTCCCGGCTGTAGTCATAAAAATTTTCATCTTCGGGGGCTGCTACATAATGGCTGAATAATTGCATTTCGCTTTTTTCAAGGTTGGACGTCCATAATTCAACCCAATCAAATTTTCCGAACTTACCGATCGATTTACATAACTCGTTTGCCGCAATGATATAATCACTCTCGGCATTAAAATTTATACTGATTTGGGCTAGTAATTCGTTTTCCAGTTCTTTCATCTTTTGCTCGGTCACATCCCGCTCAATAGAAACCCAGTGGGTGTACCAGCCTTTTTCATCAGCCACGGGAACCACAGTGAAGTTTGCCCAAAATTCCTCTCCGCTTTTCTTGTAGTTGATGGTGGTTATTTCAAAGGGTTCCCAATTCCTGAGTGAACGGCTCAGTTTTATCAGTTCTTCTTTGTCACTATTAGGCCCTTGAAAAATGCGGGGCGTTTTACCGAGGACTTCGGCTGCCGTATAACCTGTAATTTTTGTAAAAGCCTCATTTATAAAAATGATCCTGTTCCCTGGTTCGTCAAATGGTTCCGCTTCGGTAATTAAAATGCCATCTTTTGCATTTGTGATGACACTTTCGAACAGTTTTAGTCTTTGCTCTTCCTCTTTTTTTTCAGTAATATCTGCCCGGATTGCTAAGTACTGTGTAGGCTTTCCCTTTTCGTCTAAAAAAGGAACAATAGTGGTATCAACCCAATATATAGTACCGTCTTTTGCGCTGTTTTTTAATTCACCCTTCCATATTTTACCATGGGCAATCGTTGTCCATATATCTTTTATAAATTCTTTTGGATGATAACCCGAACTAATAATTTTATGATCTTGACCGATTAATTCGTGAGCAGCGTATTTTGAAATTTTACAAAAGTTTTCATTAACGTAATTTATAATTCCTTTTTGATCTGTAATGGCTATGATAGAAGATTGGTCTAATGCATATTTATAGTCTGAAAGTGCTTTATTAGCAATAGTTAATTCATTGGCTCTATTTTTTTCGAAATCAGTTTCCTTGTTAGCAATAACTAATTCTTCTGCTCTATTTTTCTTCTCTTCATTTTGAAAATCAAGTTCTTTGTTAGCAATAACTAATTCTTCTGCTCTATGTTTCTTCTCTTCGGTTTGAAAATCAAGTTCTTTGTTAGCGATAATTAATTCATCGGCTCTATTTTTCTTCTCTTCATTTTGAAAATCAAGTTCTTTGTTAGCAATAACTAATTCTTCTGCTCTATTTTTCTTCTCTTCGGTTTGAAAATCAAGTTCTTTGTTAGCGATAATTAATTCATCGGCTCTATTTTTCTTCTCTTCATTTTGAAAATCAAGTTCTTTGTTAGCGATAATTAATTCATCTGCTCTATGTTTCTTCTCTTCATTTTGAAAATCAAGTTCTTTGTTAGCGATAATTAATTCATCTGCTCTATTTTTCTTCTCTTCGGTTTGAAAATCAAGTTCTTTGTTAGCGATAATTAATTCATCTGCTATATTTTTCTTCTCTTGGATTTGGAGATCAAGTTCTTTGTTAGCAATAATTAATTGATTAGCTTCTGGTCTTTGCTTTACAATACGGGTAATATCTTTTGATTGACAAGCTACAGCAAAAATTTTGTGATCGTCTCCGGTTAAAGGTTCGAAAGTAACCTGGCTATATTGAATTTGATTTGATGCCGGATGATAGAAATGCTCTTCTATCTCAAAAAATTCTCCTTTCAGTGCCCTGTTATAATAGGCTTTCCATTTTTCAATATAGCCTTCACCTAAGCTTTCTACCAGTACCGACTCGTTCAGCTTCTTTTCCACCCCGGTCATTTCCTTCATGAGGTTGAGGTAAGTTTTATTGGCATAAACCAATTGGAAATTTAGGTCAATCATCCAAATAAGGTCTTTGCTTTGATCCAGCAGGATTTTCGACAACTGGGTTTGCGTCATGTTAGAATTAGGTTTAGACTAAATATTTTTAAACAAGATAGACAGACATAAGTTTATTTTCCCTGGAACGTTTAAAATGTGCTGATGTAAAGGTTAGAAATTCAGCATAAGTTAATTCAACGTAATTCACGTTGTGAATTTGAATGTTTAAAGTTAGCTAAATGAAATGGCAAATGGTTGCGGCGAAACAGGGGACTGCAATCAGGCTTTCTTTTTTTCATATTCCGATGTTAGGTGTTGCAGAATTTATTTTGAATTAAATGTTTGGTTTAGTGTTTAAATGATTGCTTAACTCCAAAATTTTCATTCATACAATGTCCATTCTGTAAATGCTGGTAGCTAAAGATATATAAGCACATCTTAACAACCAAAATTTTTCTTCCGTAGCAACTCTGCCAACCAGGCGACTTGCCTTAAGGCGCAGGTATTAGGCGTGGCCTTTTGCGTTGGCATTCCTGTGCCAGATAGTTACTAATTTTATACACAGCTCACACTTAGATTTCTAAAAACCTTAGCCACAACAGCTTTGTGAATAAGCTTTGCGATTCGTTGCTATGTTGCCTGGTAATATCATTAGCTTAAGAAAAAACAATAATGAATAAAGAAGTGGGAATATCGGATAATGAAGTAATGTCCACCCATTTTTATACCTGACTGCACGTAAAGGCAGGTTCATTATTCCTGGTTCGATATTCGATATTTTAAAACCTTACCTTAACTTAATAACATTGGGCGCCGGGTCATTTAAATTTATACCGCTTGTTACTTATTTTTTTCTAACGGTTATGGCTTGGCATTGTAAAACGGCGAGCAAAGCCATGCTGAAAATATTGTGTAAGAAACTATTGAGAGATTCAGTACGAAAAAGGCTGTAGTAAACGACGGGCAAAGCAAACCTGTCGCTGTTTGCCCGCCCCTCATTCCTGCGCTTAAAAAGGATCGCACCCGTATAAAATTGCATATTCCAATAACAATACTAAACACAGCAAAAATAAAAAAGCCGGCTATGCAGCCGGCCTTATTTTTACAATTTGGTTCCTTAGTTTAAATCATACGCCTTCATCGTATTCTTAACCATGATATAAACTCGGTCCGTGGCTTCATCTACAATAAACACCGGGGTAATATCAGTAAAGTATATTTTTTTGGTGGCTTCCCCTTTGGCTTTGTTCCATACCAATAAGCCATTTCCTTCAGGCATTTCAGACAGTATGTACAGGTTATCCTTGGTGGCTTGCGATGCTAAAAATCTTTTACCGGCGGCGGCATACAAGTCGTTTCCTGCACTTCCGATACCATCTGCTGCTTTGTTGTTGGGATCAACCACGAAGCTGCTGGCAATTGGCTGTCCGTTTTTATCTGTTGCCTGGCTTACTGTAAAATCGCCTTTCGAAATGGAATTTACATTCATAGCGGCTCCTGCTAACCCTGCAGCTGCCCCAAATGCTTTGCCCCATTTTTTACGGGTACTACCAATATCTTTAAAGTAATTGTTGTAGTTAATTTTACCATCTGCTGCCTGTACAGAAGCTACGTTTTGGTTGGAACTTATGATGATGGTAGCGCTGTTATCCCTAAAGTCGAATGTTAGCCCTTCTTCTTCTTCATTGAATTTTTTCAACGGCAGTTCTTCCGATACCAGTTTGTAACTGTTGTTGGCAAAGTTAAAAGCATGCAGCTTTTGTCCGGCATAAGCATACAACGTTTTAGCACTTACATCAACGCCAAAACCAGGCTTACCTTTCAGCTTAATGTCCTTATTCCAAACATCTTTGCCTTTTTCAAAGCTCAGGGTATTGGCACGCTCAGTTGTTACATACATTACACCATTGTCTGTTGGTTCTGCCAGCATAAATCCTCCCTTTAATTCCTGGTCCCAAACTTTTTCTCCGTTGTTGTTTACCCAGTATAAAACAGTTTCATCATCCTTTACCGATTGAATAGCGAGTATACCTTTGTCGGTGAATCGTACATCTGCAATATTGCCCAGCTTACAATCCTTTTTCCATTTCATATTGCCATCAGCATCCATAATATTGATGCCCGCCTGGTTATACACAATATAATCGTTGCCACGTGGTGTTATACCATTGAGTTCATCTCTCATTTTTACCGCTTCTTTTAACATGCTGTTTCCATCAGCTGTATTTAGCTTGTCAATATATTTTTTATACCCAATAAACAATGCTTTGCGATCGGTACTGATGTAGGCATCATCTACGTTTTCATCATATTGTTTTTTCCAGAGCAAACTGCCCGATTTACCTATAGCAAAAATTTCTTTTTTGTACACCAGCAGTATGGTGCCATTAGCATCTGCCAACGGCGTAACGTTAAAGGCAGAAGACATATAGGATTTAATGGCTCTCTTTAAAGCGCCAATGCCAATGCCGCCAGATTTCTCTTTTGCCAATGGTATCGTCCAGCTTTCTTTGCTGGTGCTAAAATCTATAAATGAAGCAGATAAAAACCCGTCTTTTACTACCTCCATCAGCAGCCCACCTGTGCCTGGTACAATCATGGTATTGCGAACCTTAATGCCTTCGCCTTTGCTGTCGTACACAACCTGCCCGCTATTTGCCTGTACGATATAGGTATTTTTATTCTTTGCTACGCTCAGTGTTTTCTGTCTTTCAATCTTAAAAAAAGGCGTTCCTTCAATGATCGAAATATCATCTTCCTGTAATCCAAGAAAGTCGTTGTTTTCCCAAATTACCGTTTTCTTAATTGGATCAATGGCCATTAAAGTGAGATCGGTGCCGGTAATAAGTTCGCCGCTAGCAGCCTGTACCAGGAAGTTAGCATTGGTAACGGCATTGCCGGCCTGTACTTCAAAAATGGGGGCTGCTTTTTGTGCGTTAGCGATACTTAGCGTTAAGGAAAAAAATAGTGCAGCGGTGGCTGCAATCGGTGTGCTTTTTCTCATGTAGTTGTTTTTAGTGGCGCAAAAGTAGCCGTATTCAGGTTAAGTAATTAAATTTTAAAAACGAACGGCCTGCATGTACCATAATGCATATTTCTTTATCAATATCCGCCAGGTGCACGAATGAGGCGTGGCTTTGGGTGTTGGTGTTCCAGGCCAGATAGTTACTATTTTTTACGCCATGCGCAGGAATGAGGCATGGCTTTGTATGTTGGCCTTCCTGTGCTAAAATGTTACTAATTTCTCCGCCAGGCATAAGCATGGGCCTGGCTTTGTGGGTTGGCGTTCTTGTATCCGCTACTTACATCGCCTGGAAAAAGGTAAAGAAAGATCAAAAGAAAGAAGGCTTTAGTGAGGGACCTTTACAGGAAACCTGCTCCACTTTGCCAGCCTCTCATTGCTATGGCTTTAGGAATGCAAATCATTTAATCATTACCGCCATCAGCGCCTTTATTTCCACCGCTAAAAAGTGAAAAATTAGTATCACCAAACTTGTAACTGAAAGTTACCCGAAAGCTCCGCACATTCCAACGACGGTACGAATTCTGGTAAAACTGATCGGTATCATAAACTGCTCCCCAACGGCGACTGTTGAACACGTCGTTTACGGCAAAAGTCAGGGATGCTTTTTTGTTTTTTAAAAAGTCTTTTCGGATGGCCATATCTACATCAAACTCGGCAATGTTTCGCCCCTGTGGTATTACCTGCGGCGATTCGTAATCGAGTATCATTTGAAAACCCAGGTTGTTAAGGAATGGTTTAGCCGGATTTTCAATCTTATAGTTGGTAATCAATTTGGCTTCCCAGTTAAAACCTTTATTACTCAGGTTTATCTTATTTACATTGGCATTTACGGTACGGTATTGCAGGTTTATAGTTGGGGTAATGTCAAAGTTGCTACCGGCCTTGTGTTGCAGCGTAAACTCTGCCCCATAGCGGTTGGTAGTATTGGCATTGATGTATGTGTTAAGGATAGCATTGGGATCAATGGCCGCATTACTTAACTGTTGGTATTGGGCATCACTAATGGTATCACTGTATTGCGTAATGTCGTTGGGGTTATTCTTAAAATACAATACTGCAAGCATACTGCCCTGTTTATAGGTTCTGGTATAATTTACTTCAAAAGAATTGATGAACTCAGGCTTTAATTGCGGGTTGCCCTGCCGTAGGTTAGCGGGATCATTGATATCAATAAAGGGATTCATTTGCCAAAAATTCGGACGCCGGATTCTGCGGGTGTAGTTGAATTGCAGCTCATCTTTTTCATTTAGCTTTTGCGTAATAAAAAAGCTGGGAAACAATGCATTCCAGATGCTGCCGATTTTATTTGGATACTCGTATCCAAATTTGTAGGCGCTATCCACTAGCTCGCCATCAAATTTTGAATACTCAGTTCTTAAACCTGCCTGGTAAGAGAAATCTTTTTTCTTATACGAATAGGTAAAGTAAGCCGCATTTACCATTTCGGTATAAGCGTATTTATTGCTCAGTGGCAGTTTTACTACCTCGCCAAGTGTGCTGGTATAGGCATTGTACTCACTTACATATCGGTTGTGATAACTCCGCAGGCCCGTTTCAATTTTGGAATTTTCTGTAACAGGATTGGTATAGTCAGTCTGTATGGTAAACTGTCTTTCGCTGCTCGTTCCATCATTCCACACATTGGATGGAATACGATACTCGCTGCCATCGGGCTTTATATAGGTATTTAGTATAGTAGCATCACTACTGCGTTCGCCGCTGTTAACACTCACATCGGCGGTTAGTTCCTTTCCTTCTTTTGAAAAAATATGTTTGTAGTTAAAACGGGTACCACTCCGGTTAAACTGTGAAGTTCCATCGGAGATTCGCTCACCCCTGTATTGCAGGATAGAACTGGCATCGAGGTATTCCTGGTCCTGGTTTTCAATATTGCCAAACTTGCCGGACATAAAGTCCTGCGAAATGGAAAATGTGTTGCGGTTGTTCATAAAGAAGTCGACACCAAACCGAACTGAATTAAAATTACGGGAACGCTCATTGGCAGAAAACTGGTTAAAGTAGTCCGTGATGGCGCCGCCTTTTTTATTTTGCCGGAGCGTTTGCCCCCTGGCAATACCGCCCGATTGGTTGTGACCGGCACTGGTAAAAAAGTTAAACTTACCCTGCCGCAAATTCAGGTTAAGATTGCTACTAAATAAGTCGGGTGTTCCGCCGCTTATAGCAGCCATTCCGTTTAACCCAATGCGTTTATTTTTCTTTAAAACGATGTTGATGATACCGCCCGAACTGGCCGCATCAAACTTGGCAGAGGGATTGGTGATTAGTTCAATTTTATCGATGTGATCGGCGGGTATTTGATCGAGGGTTAAAATAGTTGGACGACCATCTATAAAAATTTGCGGTGTGCTGTTGCGCAATTCTACATTCCCTTCAATATCTACCGATACCGAGGGAATATTTTTCATAATGTCAACTGCTGTTCCGCCACTTGCGAGCAGGCTTTTACTTACATCAAATACTTTGCGATCGATACCCATTTGCAATGCCGGCTTTACGGAACTTATCACCACTTCGCCCAGTATTTGGATATCGCTTTCAAGTGCTATATTACCCAGGTCTCTGTTGTTCCCCTTCGTATTATTGCCAGAACCAAAGCGGATGGTTTGTTCATTGGTTTTAAATCCAAGGGCTGATATTTGGAGCCGGAAGCTGACAGCCGGCGGAAGCTGTTTAAAACGAAACTCACCATTTGGCTTGCTTAACATTCCATCGGCAAGGCTATCTTTTTGGTTAATAGTTTTACAGAATAGTTGAACAGAGGCGGCTTCTATCGGTTTACCGGTGCTTTTATTAACCAGTTTGCCGTAAATAATAATAATATCACCCCCATTACGGAACTGTCCATTAGCATTTCCATTTTCGCCCTGCAACTCCGGACTCCCCTGGGCATTAGCTTCAAAAAATGACACAAAACAAACAACGTATAATAAAAAATACTTCATGCGCTAAATTTTTACCAGGCTAACCAGGCAAATTTTTTGGCATGGTTAGCTTTTAACTAATATTACAGTTACAACCCGTTTTTCTAATTGTTTTGCCATTCATCATATATGGGCTGTTTGATAAGAAATCATTTACCGATAATGCTGAAAATATAAATCGGCTTCAGCAGTAATCATCGGCCGGTCCGCCGAGGCCCCACAACTATTATTCTTTTTTGAGGGTAAAAGTAAAAACGGGCTCAACTTGCAAAAGGACAAAACATTTCGTTACACTCATTGTGTAGTTGCTGCATCTATCTCCAGCGTTAATATTTAAACTCATGCAAAGTTACTTGTTTATCAAAAGCCTGCGGTTTAATAATTGTCAATTTTACCTTTTTTAACATATGGATCTCATAGCGATTATTGAATGTAAAAAGATGGGTATAAATTGACGTAAATTTCTACCATTCAGGCAATGGCTTTACAATTTTATTTCGATTAAAAAAAGGAAGTATGATCTATAATTGACCTGGATATAGCCATCATACAAATTTGAAGAATAAATAAAAAACCAACAACGAAAATTTGTATAAATCCCTCAACCAGTGTTCACATTTACTTGTTGATTTTTATAGTAACGCTTAATTTATTTTGTTGCTATTTTATCAGGGAAATTAGCCAGGTCTTTATAAAATCGTTCCGGATGTTGGAACTTAACTTCATGTCCGGTATTTTCATAAACCAGGTGTGTATGCCATTTTGGATGCTGTTGAGTTAGCCGTTTATTATCTTCCTCAAAATCATTTCCCTCACTACTCTCTATTGGGTTGTAAATAAGCAACGGGACTTTCAAATTACGGTACACAATTTTTGGTTCCGGCAAAGCGGTTGAATATTCAAATAAGGGAGCTTCAGTTGGTCTTAAAATATATTCGATAATTAATTCCCAGGGGGCCTCTCCTATCCATTTATTTAAGCCAGGGTTACTGGCCAATTGTCCCGTTGAAGATGTATTGAGTGAATGAAAAGTTTTTAAACTTATCTTCCCATCATATTGATAATTACAAAAGGCATCAAAAATAGAACCATATAATTTTTCGGGGGGTACCGGGCCATATTTTTCACTTTCAGCAGTAAATATTTTCAACATCTCTTGTTGTTCCAATTTATAATTTTTGTCTTGTCCATCCTACAGAACCGCCATCTTCCAAAACAATTCCCATTACCATTTCGGGATAAGCAGTATAAAAAGCAGTGCTGATAGTGCCGCCTCTGCACCAGCCACCAATAATCGTTTTTTTTAATATTGAGTTTATTGAGTAAATAGTTGATGTAATCAGCTACATTATAGATAGATACTTTTTTAGTTCTATCTAATAAACATCTTCGCCAAAATACCCCTTACCTGGTCTTTGTTTTTCCAAAAATTGTACACCTGTTTTCCTTGAATTATTGGAGATACAATACCCTTCTGCGGAATTGGATATTCCCAACGTGTTATCGTAAATAGAATGATAGTTTTTTTCTTTACTCAATTTTTCAATAGTGGCTTTGCTTTGCGCATTCACAAATGCCAAAACCCTTGCAGCATCTATATCTTCCAACCATTGGTATTTATCTTCTAGTGCCAAAACAATTTGGCTTAATCCGAAGAGCGGGTTTTATTTATCGGGGAAAAGAAAATGAAATAAAAAAGTTTTCAAATGCTCCTATTCAATGGATGAGCATTTGTTAAGCGTAACAATAAAATGCCATTATTTTAAAAACAGTTATTTCCTTTGGATTCTATTTTTTCTTCATTACAAACCGCATTTTTTCATTTTTTATAGTTGATTATTTATTCCGCACGTAGAGTGCTCTTTTAATTTTATAAGCTCTCTGACGAGACTCCGTGATTGGCTTTGCAAAAGTGCTAAGGTCTCGCCTTCTTCGTGAGCAACGCTCCCACACCAGCGGCTTCCAAGGCGAGTCACTACAAGGCTTTGTGGGTAAGGCGTATAATTCGCCGTTCTTTAGCCGGGTCGATCAAATTTATGCCGCAGGTTACTTTTATTTTTTAAATAGGAATGCGATCTACAATCATTTTCTGCTTCATAAAACGGCGGGTGCTGTAGCCCAACGCACAAAAACATGGCCGTGACTTAGTTTGGGAAAACTTAGCAAGAAGCAGAGTGGAAGAAGCTTTATACCAATAATATCTATTTATAACTGTAACAATACTGGTAATATATTCGCATTATAAAAACGGCTGTTATAATTTGTCCAATATAATTTCCATGCCTTCTCTAGCCAGTTGGTAATTGAATGGATAACTGGTTTTTTCCTGAAATGAAGTAAAGATATCATCCAGTTGTATATCGGTACGGGAAGGATCGTGATGGGCAAATAAAACTCTTTTTACGCCAGCCATAGATGCAAAGAGCCCTGCATCTTCCATTGATGAATGTCCCCAACCTTTTTTATTGCTGTATTCCTGTTCGGTATATTGTGCATCGTGTAATAATAAATCTGCACCTGCTGCCAGATCGAATCCGGAAAGCCATCGGTTATTTTTTATAATGCCGTTTTTGCCCAGTGCCGGCTCATGATCCGGAATAAAGGCGAAGGTAGATTGGCGGCCTGTAACCCGGTAACCCACCGTAGGCCCGGGATGAATTACATAATTGGATTGGATGGTAAATGGCCCAATTGTAAAACGGCTGTTTTCTACTTCATGCAAGGTAAGCTTACAGGGTAAATCACGAATCAGTACAGGAAAAAGTGGAGGAGAAAGATACCGGCTCAGCCTTGAATGCAGCGTTCGTGTACTACTTGCCGGCCCCCAAATATGTACGTCCATCGAAGGGTCGAACAAGGGCTTAAAAAAACCAAGTCCTTGAATATGATCCAGGTGAAGGTGGGTTAATAATACGTCAATCCGTTTTGTAGCCAGTTCATTATTTACAACCAGCTTTTGTATGCCCGATCCGCCATCTAACACCAACAGGCAACCATCTTCCCATACGTCTACGCAGGAAGTATTGCCTCCATAATAAGCGGTTTCAGGGCCTGTAGTAGTGATGGATCCACGCACGCCCCATAATTTAATTTTCATTCATCGGTTGATTTCCAGAAAATAGCAACAGCCCCCGACATCGTTCCTGTTCTGCCGATGATGGGATAGGATGTTACCGAAATTTTTTGATTTTTTCCCTGCAGGCTTTCTATCCAAAAGGTTTTATGGTGTGGCGTGGCATTCTGTAAAGTTTGCACCAGCGGCAATTCGGCTGGCGAAATTACAATTCCATTTTCATCAACCGGCTTAAACATGGTAGACCATTGTTCCACCGGCATTTCACCAGTCTCCTCAAACCGCTTTCCAAAAATTTCTTCTGCAGGTTCATTGTAATAAATAAGATTGCCCTTGGTATCAGTAATAAACACAGGAATGGAAAGACAATCTGCTAACTGTCGGTTTAGAATAATTTCTATTTCATATGCTGGCATTCCATGGAAATTTTGATAGTTACTTTTTCCTGTTTGTTTTATATCCTGCTATAAATGTACATCTATTTTCGCTTTGTAAAAAGACGATTCCTTCAGCACAACGCAAAAAACCATGCCACAGAAATTGCCTGGGAAATGGCAGAGATACTTTGAGCGGAAGGAAGCCTGTAGTAAGCGACCGGTACAGGAAGCCTGCCGCACTTTGACCGCTCCTCATTCCTGCGTCCAAAGGGTATAAGCATTTCGGCTCAATTGTTCTGTGCCTCCATGAAAAGCATTTCGTTTAACTAATAAAAATCGCTCCGTAGTACGTAACGTCCCTGGCATGCACACTTGGCTTGGGAGGAGACGTTGCTGCGAAGAGTAATATCGCTCCGTAGAGCGCAACGTCCCTGGCATGCACACTTGGCTTGGGAGGAGACGTTGCTGCGAAGAGTAATATCGCTCCGTCGAGCGCAACGTCCATGGCATATACACTTGGCTTTGCAGGAGACGTTGCTGGGAAGAGAGAGACGTTGCCGGGAAGAGGTAACGCTCAAGGTTTTGCCATACCTTCATTGGGTCCTATCTAAAATTTTCATCGGCTTATTTAATACATCATTCAGCAAAGAACGATAAAGCAAAAGGATTGTCTACAAGCCAAAGCCAAACTCCATCTGCGTTTTTACGCATTATATGTGCCGACGCTCCTTGCAACTTAACTGGATTTCCCTGTGGGTCTGTAGCTGTCATAGTCCACTTGTCTAAACGATAAATAAGGTTTTTACCCACTGCTGAATTTTTGTGCTTATAAATTTTAATGTCAGGTTTCATATTGCAAAGATTAGCAACTACCTTTTCTATATTGGCAAGTCCGCTAATTGCGTTTCCGTCTTTGTCCATATATACTGCTTCCTGATCAAAGCAAGTCATAGCATTTTTCAAATTACCTTGCCTGATGCATTCCATAAAGTATTCATCTGCCTCATCCGGATTTGTCCTGTCAAAATTTTGTGTCATTTCTTTTTTTATTTATTGTTGTAAAAGGTTGTTTAAAGGTAGCCTTCAAGATTAAGTATTTGCGAAGGCAGAGAACTCAATGTTCTTACAGCTTGTTACAAATGTTTGCCCGATAGCTCTCGGGTAAAAATATAAAGTTGAAGTTAATAAGTAAAGCTGAAAATTGAACGGTGCAGCCCGAACCACTTCTTGTGGAGTAAGTCATCCGCCTCCAGCGGCTTTTAGAGCTAATATCCTTAAGGCCTTTGTGGGTAAGCCGTAGGACTTGCTGCTATTGCGCCGGGACGTTTAGATTTATACCTTTTATTACTTTTATTTTTTTAATAGTAATGGGATAAATCTACTATCATTTTGCTTTGTAAAAGGCCGGTGCTATAGCTCAACTCTCAAAACTATGGCAGAGATATTAAGTGAAAACGGTAGAAAAATTACAAGCGGAAAAAGGTTGTAGTAAGCGACCGGCACAGGACGCCTGCCGCACTTTGGCCGCTCCTCATTCCTGCGCCTAAAGGGTATGAGCATTTCGGCTCAATTGTTCTGTGCCTCCAAAAGAAAAGTAAGCCATGGCACTCGCCGCCATTGCGCCGGGCAGTTCAAATTTATACCTCCTGTTACTTTTATTTTTTAATGGGCATGGCATAAATCTGCAATCATTTTTGCTTTGTAAAACGGCGAGTACTGCAGCACAATGCATAAAGCTATGGCAGACATATCTTGGGAAACGGGAGAGACTACGAGCGGAAGAAAGCTTTAGTAAGCGACCGACAGAGGACCCCTGCCGCACTTTGCCAGCTCCTCATTCCTGCGCCTAAAGGGTATAAGCATTTCGGCTCAATTGTTCTGTGCCTCGAAAAGAAAAACATTTTGTTTATCTAATAAAATATCGCTCCGTAGTACGCAACGTCCCTGGCATGCGCACTTGGCTTGGGAGGAGACGTTGCTGCGAAAAGAGACATTGCTGCAAAAAAGATTTACAGTTTGGTTGATTTGAAGAGAATTTATTTTAGAACGTGGCAGTGCGGAGAGCTGGCTAAACCAGCAACCTCAATGGTGGTGCCATTTAACCACAGGTTGCTAATCCATTTCGGTGCAACAGGTAGTTTGTATGATGCTAAGATGTAACATAATTTTAAAGGACAACGTTCCATTTAACATTCACTATTTTTTCAAGTGCATTACACAATTCATCGAACCTGTTTGGTTTTTGGAGAAAAAATGCAGCACCTAATTGATTGATTTCTTCCATTTCCTTTTTATCAGCGGTGGTAGAATACATAATGACAGGTATATCTTGTAAGGTTTTATTTTCTTTTATTTTAATTAAGCATTGTTTGCCATTTATTTTAGGCATGTTAAGATCAAGAAAGATAATTTCGGGTAATTGAAAGGTAATATCTAAAAGTTTTTTCAAGGCTTCTTCCCCGTCCGATGCAGTTATATAAGTAAAGTGTTCATCAATTTGTTGCAGTGCATTGATGAACAACTCCTTGTCATCCTGATCGTCATCGGCAATAAAGAAAATACGTTTTTTGTTTATCACAGTTAGTTGTTTTAAAATTATATAAATCCAGGGAAGTATCTAAATTTTCACCTTAATGTAAATTCAGTGATTGCAGCGGCTATGAAAAGATGCCATAAAAACTGAACCTACAAGTTTGGTGACTTAAGAGGGTAAGCCTAAAATGATGTACCGATCGAAAAAATAATTCAGCAAAAAATTTAGAATGCACCATGTATTTATGCTTTATTAAAAAGTAATTTAAAAATTGTTCCCTGTGATATCACTGAGTCAACATCTACTGAAACATTATGCGATTGTAATATATTTAGAGTTGAGGCGAGCCCAAGCCCCACACCGTTTTTCTTGGTGGTAAAGTAGGGCTCAAACAGTTTTATCAAATTATCAATACTTATTCCACATCCATTATCCTGTATGAAAACTGCATATTGGGCATCGTCTTTTTTTCTTAAAGAAATCATCAATTCGCCCTGCTCTTTTTGCATGGACTCAATTGCATTTATAATAATATTCAATAAAGCAATTTTTAGTTTTTCGCTGTCAGCCATCACCCAGGCATTGTCCACAGGATAATCTTTTTTTAGCTTTATGTTTTGCATGTTTAAGCGCTCGTAAGCAGCCTCCAGACTTTCATCTAAAATTGATTGGAGCGATTTTTTTTGAACCAGTATTTCACCAGGGGTGGATGAATTGATTAATTCTCTTACCAGCTTATCGATACGATTGCCGTTACGGGCTATAATATCCATATAAATTGTCCTTTCTTCTCCCTCCGGTGCATCTCTCAACTGATCGATGGAAAGCATGATACTACTTAAAGGGTTTCTAACTTCATGAGCCATTGTTCGAAAAAGACGGCATGCCATTTTCATTTTTTCCAGCGCAAGGTTCGCTTTTTCCGCTTTTTTTAAAGCGGTTATTTCATGAATGATACCCTGGTAATAGATGTTACCTGCTATATCTAATTCTCTCGAAATAGTAAGCACACAATTTTTAATTCCAGACTCTTTAGCCTTAAAATCGGTTAACCGGTCATAAACGAAACCTTTGTTGGTTAATTCATGCTGTATGTATTCAATATCCTGCTGGTTGCACAAAAAGTCATATATCGTTTTGGAGTTTAATTCTTCTCTGCTGCATTCCAAAAAGTTGGTGGTTCCATCATTTACTTCCAAAAAAAACAAGTGTTCTTTTGCAGTAAATACGGGGTCTTTTGAACGCTCAAAAATGTTACGGAATTTTCGCTCGTTATTCCGGAGAGCCTTTTCGGCGATTGCTCTTTCCAGAGAATAACGAATACTCCTTTCGAGTTTGTCTTCGTTAAGGTCGCTTTTTACGAGATAATCAACTGCACCATATTCCATTGCCTTTATATCTATACTACGGTTTCCATTGCCTGTAAGTAGTATTAATGGTATTTCACAATTATTTTTAATTACTTCTTTTATCAGGTCAAGCCCTGTTTTTTCACCAAGCAAATAATCAACAAAATAAAGATCATAACCGCCTTCACTTATTTTGATTACAGCTTCTTTGTAAGTGCCACACCAGTCAATAAAAAAATGCTGCTCTTTTATAGCTTTTATGTAATTGCTGATGATGAGAAAGTCGTCTTCATCATCATCAATAACTAATATTTTTACAGGTGCTTTCATAATTGTATAAGTTTTTTAAATTGACAGGGTACTATGTTACTGGTAGTGAAATAATAAAAGTTGAGCCAACGTCTTCTTTACTTAAAGCAGAAATAAACCCGTGATGTTTTTCAACAATTTGTTTACACAGTGCCAGCCCAATGCCTGTTCCTTCATATTCACTCTTACCATGTAACCTTACAAACATGTCAAAAATTTGTTCGCCATATTTTTGATCAAATCCTATCCCATTATCCTGTACAAATATTTTGCAGTATTTTTTATTAATGCCCGTATTTGCCCCGTAACCATTTACGCTCAGCGGTTCTTCTTCTTCTGCATATATATTTATTTCAGGGGCTACCTGTTGTTTACTGTATTTTAAGGCATTTTCTATAAGGTTTGAAAAAAGCGGTCGCATAAGCCCGGGTTTTACATCCAATGATGGTAGTGCGCTAACATTGATTTTTGCATTTTTCTGAGTAACAGCTGTTTTAAGGTCCAGTACTACTTCATCAACAAGAACGTTCATGTCTGTATTTACAAAACTGTTTTCATCATAAGAAACTTTTGAAAACTCAAGTATATCTGTAATTAATCCCTGCATACGTTCCGCAGATTTTTGAATGCGCCTTAGATATTTTACTGCTTCGTCGTTGAGCGAATCTTTATGATTTGTATAAAGAAGGTCGCTAAAGGTTCTTATCTTTCTTAGTGGCTCCTGTAAATCATGTGACGACATAAATGCAAAACGATCCAGGTTTTTGTTTACTGCTTCCAGATGATCTACATTTTCCAGCAATTGTTTATTAAGCTGGATTATTTTTTCTTCAGATATTTTCCTTTCATTGATCTCGTTTTCGAGACTCCTGTTAATGGCGATCAGTTTTTGTTCATGCGCTACCAACTGGTGGTTCTTTGTGTACAATTCAACAAACACTGCAACTTTTGCCCTGAGTAATACCGGGTTGATTGGCTTGTAGATATAATCAACAGCACCGGTACGATAACCTCTGTACATGTGTTCCTCACCGTAATCATGCGCCGTTATAAAAACGATGGGAATATGTTTTAGTTTTTCCCGTTCGTATATTAATGACGCTGTTTCAAAACCATTTAGGTTCGGCATTTCCACATCCATCAATATCAAAGCAAAATCCACTTCCTTCAATAATATTTTTAATGCCTGTCTTCCCGAACCCGCCTTCAACAATTCATAATCATCAGGTTCCAGGATGGTCTCCATAGATAACAAATTATCTTCCCGGTCGTCAACTAAAAGTATCTTCCTTTTCATAAAAGTTATTTATAAAACCAAATACGCATTAATGATAATAACTGATCAGTTTTAAGTGGCTTGGTAATATAATCTGAGGCCCCGGCTTCTATACATTTTTGCCTGTCGCCTTTCATTGCTTTGGCGGTTACTGCAATAATTGGGAGTGTACTGTTTTTATGTTCACGTCTTATCTTCTGAATTGTTTCATAGCCATCCATTTCAGGCATCATGATATCCATCAAAACCATATCAATTTTTGGGGTGTCTGTATTGATGAGATCGATGGCCTCTCTGCCGCTTTCTGCAGTAACCGCATTGATGCTTAACCTTTCAAAAACCGTAGTGAGTGCAAAAAGGTTCCTTACATCATCGTCCACTACCAGTATATTTTTTCCGGTTAAAATATCATTCTTAATACGAATGCCTTCAATGATTCTTTGTTTGTCGGGCGGCAGTTCTTTGTGATTGATATGAAGATGCAGGACGGTTTCTTCCAGCAAATTTTCGAGGGAATTAACGCCTTTAAGTAAAATAGCATTTGATGTACGGTTGATATGGCTTAATTCAGATTTATTAAAATCCTTTGCAGAATAAATAATAACCGGTGTTGCTTTCTGCTTTACTTCTCCTACTTTATTCACCAAATCAATTCCTGAAATATCCGGTAATGTATAATCCAGAATTATACAATCAAATTCCTTGCTTCCTAACTTCTGAAATGCTTTTTTCCCCGTAGAAGCAATGTTTATATCCAAATTGTTGAAGGATATCATCCTGGCAATCTGTGATGAGTCCAGATCATTATCTTCCACTATCAATATTTTTTTCGCTTCTTTTTTGCTAATGATTTTGATGTCTTTAAATAATTCATTCAAAGATTCATTGTCCAGTGGTTTTAACAGAAAATTTCTTGCTCCTCTCTTCATTGCAAGAATTCTATTCTCTTCACCTGAGATCAGGTAAATGGGAATATGCCGGTAATTGAGATCATTATGAAGCATATCCAGTACTTTCCAGCCGCTCGTATCAGGCAACTTTACATCCAGCGTGATTGCAGCAGGCGTAAACCGGTTAATAAAATCAAACACTTCAATATAACTGACGGCTACAATTGCCTTCATATCATTGAGGTGTGCTTTATCAATCATTATCTTACCAAAGCGAAGATCATCTTCAACGATCAATAACACCTTATCCATCGGCAATATATTTGTCCTGTCGTCGCCAGTATCATTAATCATTTCGTTGATAAAGCTCATGTTCTTTGTTTCACTTAAATCCGTAGTTGATCTTAATGAACTGAGCAAAGTATTGATCTTATCCTTGTCATTGCCCAATGTATATTGTTGCAGGGCATTTAAGCTATCTGAAGTTTCTTTTGATATAATTTTAGTGACACTTTCAATTGGTACAAACAATGTAAAATTGCTGCCATGTAAAGGATTGCTCTCCAGTTCAATACTTCCTCCCAATAATTCTGCAAGACCACGACTGATGGATAATCCCAAACCCGTGCCACCATATTTACGGCTTGTAGATCCCTCTGCCTGCTGAAATGCCTCAAAAATTATGTTTTGTTTTTCTATTGGTATACCGATACCTGTATCACTAATAGTAAATGCTACTACCCTCCTTGCGCCATCTAAATTTGGATTGCTTTGTTTCCAGGTTCTATTCGCTTCATATATTCTTAATTTAACCTCTCCTTTTTCTGTAAACTTGAATGAGTTTGACAATAGGTTCTTTAATATTTGGTTTAAGCGCTGCAAATCTGTTTCCATTGAAAGGGGAAGATTTGAATCTGTATCAATTGTAAATCGCAAATGTTTCGCTTCCGATATAGGCTTAAAAGTTGTTTCAACAAAGGATGCGATCTCTGAGAAACGAACAGGAGAAATATTAGCGGAGATAAATCCTGATTCAATTTTAGACAAATCAAGGATATCATTGATCAGTTGTATCAGATCGTCTCCGCAGGAGTGAATTGTTTTTGCATAACGGATCTGTTTGTCACTCAGGTTACCTTCCGCATTTTCATATAGTTGCTGTGCAAGAATCAATAAGCTGTTTAACGGCGTTCTTAATTCATGCGACATATTTGCAAGGAACTCAGATTTGTACTTAGAGGTAAGCTGTAACTGTTCTGCTTTTTCTTCCAGCGACCGTCTTGCTTCTTCCACTTCTTTGTTCTTATCTTCTACCTCATTTTTTTGTTTCACCAGCAATAATGCCTTATCCTGCAACTCATCATTTGTACGACTCAATTCTTCCTGTTGTATTTTCAATTCGCCGGCAAGCGATTGAGATTGTGTCAGCAATTCTTCAGTAAGGCTATTAGCCTCAATTGTATTTAACACGATACCGATACTTTCTGTTAACTGGCTTAAGAAATCCAGGTGGGTTTCATTGAATGTATCAAGCGATGCCAGTTCAATAACAGCTTTCACTTTATTTTCAAACAATACCGGGAGAATAATGAGATTCGATGGCTTTGCTTTTCCCAGACCAGAACTTATCTTGATGTAATTATAAGGAACGTTCGACAGAATAATTCTTTCTTTTTCAAAGGCCACCTGTCCTACAAGTCCTTCACCAATTTCAAATTCCCTTGGAACATTTTTTTCTGATTTATACCCATAAGCGGAGAATAAACTAAGTTTTACGTTCTGTGTTTCTTCTTCCTGCTTTAAAATGTAAAACGCACCCCAGTGGGCGGTAACTACCTGCGCCAGTTCTGAAAGAATACGCTGTGTAACTGTTTTAAGATCTCTTTGCCCCTGCAGCATTTGTGTAAACTTGGCAAGGTTCGATTTGAGCCAATCCTGTTCCTGGTTTAGTAGAGTTGTTTCTTTAAGGTTGGCGATCATTTGGTTGATGGTGTCTTTCAACGCTTCCACTTCTCCTTTAGCTTCTACCCTGATCATTCTTGTGAGATCACCTTTTGTTACCGCTGATGCCACTTCGGAAATTGACCGTACCTGTGTGGTAAGATTTTGCGCCAGCTGGTTCACATTTTCTGTAAGGTTTTTCCAAATACCGGATGCACCGGGCACACTCGCCTGTCCGCCCAACCTTCCGTCAACACCCACCTCACGGGCCACCGTTGTAACCTGGTCTGCAAATAAGGCCAGTGTATCAATCATCTCATTAATCGTATCAATCAACTGTGCAACTTCACCTCTTGATACAATTGCCAGTTTTTGTTTAAGATTACCAGTAGCAACTGCTGTTACCACCTTAGCAATACCACGTACCTGGTTGGTAAGATTGGATGCCATCATATTCACAGAGTCAGTCAGATCTTTCCAGGTACCGCCCACGCCTCTTACTTCTGCCTGTCCGCCCAATTTACCTTCTGTACCCACTTCTCTAGCCACACGGGTTACTTCAAATGCAAATGAGTTCAACTGTTCCACCATTGTGTTGATGGTATTTTTTAAATCAAGTATTTCTCCCTTAACATCAATAGAAACCGTTTTTGATAAATCGCCTGATGCCACTGCTTTTGTTACCTCAGCAATGTTACGTACCTGTGCTGTAAGGTTACCCGTCATTTGGTTTACGGAGTCGGTTAAATCTTTCCATGTTCCGGCAACTCCCGGTACAAATGCCTGCCCACCCAATTTACCATCAGTACCCACCTCACGGGCAACACGGGTAACTTCGGATGCAAAGGCACGGAGCTGATCCACCATCGTATTCAACGTTTCTTTTAACTGTAATATCTCTCCCCTAACGTCAGCAGTTATCTTCTTACTCATATCACCATTCGCAACAGCGATAGCAACATCCGTTATATTACGTACCTGAGCAGTAAGATTACCAGCCATCTGGTTTACGGAGTCCGTCAAATCTTTCCATGTACCTGCTACACCCGGTACGTTTGCCTGTCCGCCCAGTTTACCTTCCGTACCTACTTCTCTTGCCACACGGGTTACTTCCGATGCAAAACCACGAAGTTGATCCACCATGGTATTGATGGTATTTTTTAATTCCAAAATTTCACCCTTCACATCCACACCAATCTTTCTACTCAAGTCACCATTCGCCACGGCCGTTGTTACTTCGGCAATATTCCTTACCTGCGATGTAAGGTTACTAGCCATCTTAATTTACGGAGTCTGTAAGATCTTTCCAAGTTCCTGCAACTCCCGGCACGTCGGCCTGCCCACCCAATTTTCCTTCACTACCTACTTCACGGGCAACACGGGTTACTTCAGATCCAAATGAATTCAACTGGTCTACCATCGTGTTGATGGTATCTTTCAATTCCAAAATCTCTCCTCTAACGTCAACTGTTATCTTTCTTGACAAATCGCCTTTTGCTACCGCAGTTGTTACCTCGGCAATGTTACGCACCTGGCCTGTTAGGTTACTAGCCATACCATTCACCGAGTCCGTAAGATCTTTCCATACACCACCTACATCTTTTACAGCGGCCTGCCCACCTAATTTTCCTTCGCTGCCTACTTCTCTTGCAACACGGGTTACTTCAGATGCAAAACTTCTCAACTGCTCCACCATCGTGTTGATGGTATCTTTCAATTCCAAAATTTCTCCTCTAACGTCAACTGTTATCTTTCTTGATAAATCGCCTTTTGCTACCGCAGTTGTTACCTCGGCAATGTTACGTACCTGGCCTGTAAGGTTACTAGCCATACCATTCACAGAGTCCGTAAGATCTTTCCATACACCACCTACATCTTTTACAGCAGCCTGTCCGCCTAATTTTCCTTCACTACCTACTTCTCTTGCAACACGGGTAACTTCAGATGCAAAACTTCTCAACTGCTCCACCATTGTATTGATGGTATTTTTTAACTCCAAAATTTCTCCTTTTACATCCACATCAATTTTTCTTGACAGGTCGCCTGTTGCCACAGCGGTGGTTACTTCGGCAATATTTCTTACCTGCGATGTAAGATTACCTGCCATGATATTCACAGAGTCGGTAAGATCTTTCCATGTTCCGGCAACGCCCGGTACCTGTGCCTGTCCACCCAATTTCCCTTCGCTACCTACTTCCCTTGCCACACGGGTAACTTCCGAACCAAATGAATTTAACTGATCCACCATCGTATTGATGGTATTCTTCAATTCCAAAATTTCTCCCTTAACATCCACCGTTATCTTTCTCGACAAATCACCCTTTGCAACTGCAGTGGTTACTTCTGCAATATTCCTTACCTGGCCTGTTAAGTTGGATGCCATTTGGTTTACAGAATCCGTAAGATCTTTCCATGTTCCGGCAACTCCTTTTACCTGTGCCTGCCCTCCCAGCTTGCCTTCGGTACCTACCTCCAATGCCACACGGGTTACTTCGGATGAGAAGGAGTTCAACTGATCCACCATTGTATTGATGGTATTTTTTAACTCCAAAATTTCACCCCTAACGTCCACCGTTATCTTTCTTGACAAATCACCTTTCGCCACCGCAGTAGTTACTTCAGCAATATTCCTTACCTGGCCGGTAAGGTTACTAGCCATACCATTTACCGAGTCTGTAAGATCTTTCCATGTTCCGGCAACCCCCTTTACCTGTGCCTGCCCCCCGAGCTTGCCTTCGGTACCTACTTCCAACGCCACACGGGTTACTTCGGATGAGAAGGAATTCAACTGATCCACCATTGTATTGATGGTATTTTTTAACTCCAAAATTTCACCCTTAACATCCACGGTAATTTTTTTGGATAGATCTCCTTTTGCCACCGCAGTGGTTACTTCTGCAATGTTTCTTACCTGTGCAGTAAGGTTACTGCCCATCTGGTTTACTGAATCTGTCAAATCTTTCCATACACCAGCTACCCCTTTTACTTTTGCCTGTCCGCCCAGTTTACCTTCACTACCTACTTCCCTTGCCACACGGGTTACCTCCATTGAAAACAAATTTAATTGCTTCACCATGTCATTTACTTCCTTTGCAATTCTTGAAAACTCCCCTTTCAACGTATGACCGCCTATTTCCAATGGCATCTCCTGCGACAAATTTCCTTTTGCCACCGAACTGATAACATGTGCAATTTCAATGGTGGGGTGAACAAGATCAGAGATGAGTGTATTCAGTGATTCAACGCCTGTGCCCCAGGAACCTTTAGCATTGGGCACTTCAATACGTTGCGTAAGTTTGCCTTGCTTGCCAATAATATTTCCTGCCTTGGTGAATTCCTGCATCATTCTTTCATTCAAAGTAATAATGTCATTCATTGTATCACAAATCTTTCCGCTCAATCCAACTTCATCAATCGGCATACGAACGCTGAAGTTCCCGTTCTTTACTTCCATTAAAACTTTAAATAGCTGGTTCCTGTTAAATCTTTCGATATGATCAGTTAATCCTTTACTGTTATCAGGTTTTACTGTTGTTTTATTCTTCCTGGAAATTTTTATCCCCGGAGTGGAGCGTTCCATTACATGAGAGGTTCCATTAGATGAACCGTTGGCTTTAGGTTTTAGGCTTCCCATAAAGAATTGTAATTTAATTGCAGAAAAAATGAAACAATATTTTTAAAATAAAATAGTTAGATTCTAAATTTATGAAATTAATACTTCAGTATAATGATAATATATTTAAGCAATTTTTTCTTAAATATACAGTATTTATAAGTTTACGATTTTTTTTGAATAAGCTACCAATATATTAAGCAATAATTATCTCTAAAAGGAAGCAAGCTACCGGCGTACACACAAGGCCTGGCGGGAAACGCTGCTGCGAAGGAAGAAAAAAACATTTCGTTTATCTAATAAGATATCGCTCCGTATTACGCAACGTCCCCGGCCTACATACATGGCGGGGAGGAGACGTGGCTGCGAAGGAGTTTATGATTTTTTTTGAATAAGCTACCAATATACTAAGCAATAATTATCTCTCAAAGGAGCCAGGTTCCCGGCGTACACACAAGGCCCCATGAGGAGACGTTGCTGCGAAGAAAAAAACATTTCGTTTATTTAGTAAGATATCGCTCCTTAGTACGCAACTTCACTGGCCCGCACACATGGCCCGGGAGGCGACGTTGCTGCGGAGGAGGAGTCGTTGCTGTGAAGAAAAAAAAATTTTCGTTTATCTAATAAGATACCGCTCCGTAATACGCAACGTCCCTGGCATACACACATGGCCCGGGAGGAGACGTTGCTGCGAAGGAGGATTTAAATTATCCAGCTCCCGAAACTTCAAGACCAGCTTATTTCGGCTCTCAAATGCGGCTAGTTGGCTAAAGCTTGAATCGCCTTGAAAAGCGGGAGTTAATTGCTCCTGAAAAAATTACAACAGCAATTGAAAATATTAATCCGCTGCTTTCAATTTTTTGATAACAAACCTCACATTTTTATGCAGCATAGGATTTAATATTACACCCGTTAGAGATTTTGATAACAAAACACTGAATGGAGTAAACTTTTAAAATAACTTGTTGCACTTTCTGGTTACATTTAACTAATCGTAATCTCGTGATATAAAAAATTATTTTATGAAAAAAATTATTTTAACTACCAGCCTTATTTTTAGTGCTGTTATTTTACTTGCACAAAACACCGGCATAGGAACAATAGTACCAAAAGCAAAATTAGATATTGCCGTTGCCAACCCTATTGCACCTACCAACCAAGAGGGTATTCTTATACCAAGGATAAATGTATTTCCTGCACCGGCACCTGGTTCAGATCAAAACGGTATGATGGTATTTTTAATCACTTCATCAGGTACTAAATTACCGGGTTTTTATTATTGGGAGCATGCCAGCCTATCGTGGAAAGGAGTAGGCGCAAATACAAATTGGGGACTTACCGGAAATACGGGTACGGACACTGCTATTAATTTTATAGGAACCTCTGATGATAACGATCTGCTGTTTAAAAGAAATAATGTAGTGGCAGGTAAGATTACAACTTTTAATACTTCTTTTGGGTTAAATGCGCTTACCACGGCAAATCCCGGAATTTTAAACACCGCCATTGGTGTAAATGCATTGCGTGATAATACCTCAGGAACAAGCAATACAGCAATGGGATCGTTCGCAAATTTCAGCAACACCACCGGGAGAAATAATACTGCTATCGGAGACGGAACACTTTTTAGCAATACCATTGGAAATACCAATACGGCTACTGGCGCACAAACATTGGCTGCTAACAGCACAGGATTCAGTAATACCGCAGTTGGTATGGCAGCCCTGTTCTTTAATACAACCGGGAGAAGAAACACAGCTATAGGAGACAGTGCATTGTATGCAAACACAACAGGGTTTAACAATACAGCCAGCGGAACGGCGGCACTTCGTTTTAATACAACGGGCAATTCCAATACTGCCTTTGGTGATAGCGCTCTTTACTCCAACACAACAGCAACAGGTAATACGGCCAATGGAAGCAGGGCGCTTTTTTTCAACCGCACCGGGTTTGGAAATACATCTGTTGGAGTTGCTTCACTATTTTCAAACACTACTGGCAACAGGAATACTGCTCATGGTGATAGCTCGCTTTTATCCAACACATCCGGAAATGGAAATACCGCTACTGGCGTTTATGGACTTTATTCAAACATTACAGGTTCGCTAAATACAGCCACTGGAGGAAGTGCGCTGGCATTAAACAGCACCGGAGTGGGCAATACGGCCAATGGAGCTAATGCTCTTTTTTCTAACACAACAGGAAGCAATAATACAGCCACAGGCAGGGATGCCCTTTTTTCCAACACGATCGGTATCAGAAATACCGCCAACGGTGTTGCAGCACTTCGGTTTAATACAACTGGCGATTATAATACAGCCATTGGCGATAGTGCACTTTATTCTAACACAACCGGCGATTACAATACTGCCAATGGCTACAAAGCACTTTTCTCAAATACAACCGGACTTTTTAACACTGCTACCGGCGACAGCAGCTTGTACTTTAACACAACTGGAAGTTTCAATACCGGCACTGGCGTAAATGCTCTTAGACAGAATACCGCTGGTAATTACAATACCGCTTATGGATCCTACACACTATCTTCCAATACAAGCGGAGTTTTTAATACCGCTACCGGTTTTAGTGCACTTTTTAGCAATACAGTAGGCGCTAATAATACTGCCACCGGAATGTCGTCACTTTCTTCTAATGTTTCAGGGAATTTCAATACTGCAACCGGCACCAGCTCACTCACTTCAAACAGTAACGGAAATAACAATACCGCCACAGGAGCTGACGCACTCCGCTCTAATACCATTGGTGATAACAACACTGCTGTAGGAAAAAATGCCCTTGTTTCAAACATTGATGGAAATAGCAATACTGCTATTGGAAGCGGCGCACTTTTATCTAACACTACGGGAGAAAATAACACTGCCACCGGAGTTAATGCGCTTCGTTTAAACACTACCGGCAGTTATAATACTGCTAATGGCGATAGTGCACTTTTTTTAAATAAAGGAACTAATAATAGTGCTATTGGAAGCAGGGCACTCCGCTTTAACAGCAGTGGCAGTTTTAATGCCGCCAATGGAGAAAGGGCTTTGTACAACAATACAACCGGAAGTTATAATACCGCCACAGGAATTCAATCACTTTATTTTAACACAACTGGTGCATTAAACACCGCCAACGGCAGTGGAGCCTTGTATAATTCAACAGGAGGCGGCAACACAGCCATTGGCGTAGATGCCATTAGAGCTGTCACCACCGGCGGTAACAATATTGGTGTAGGCTGGAATGCCCAGGTACCAAACCCTGCAGGCAACGACCAGGTGCGTATTGGCAACGCAAACATTACCTATGCTGGCATTCAGGTTCCCTGGACAATCACTTCCGACAGCCGCTTTAAATCTAATATTCAAACAGCCACTTTAGGTTTAGATTTCATCAAGCAACTTCGCCCCGTATCGTACTACCGCAAAACCGACGAGAGCAAAAAAACAGAATATGGTTTTGTTGCGCAGGAGGTAGAAGAAACATTGAATAATGCAGGGGCAAACAATAATGGCATTATCAGCAAAGACGATGCAGGAATGTACAGTTTGCGCTACAACGATTTGATGGCACCCATGGTAAAAGCGATACAAGAGCAGCAGCTAATGATTGAGAAATTGACCCGGCATGTACAAGCCGCATCATCGGCACAAATTCCTGCAATACCCGGGGAGCAACAGCAAATAATTGAGGCATTAAAAAAACAAAATGAACTGCTTTTAAAAAGAGTAGAATTATTAGAAAAAAACAATAAATTTTAAAGATAGAAATGCAAAAAAATAATGTTACAATATCCTTAGTTTGGTAACTACCGTAAAATAACTCTACAGCTAATAATTACTGTATAATCCCACAAACACAGGTCCCGGTTCTGTGTTTCCTTTTTACTGACAAAATTTGACTCGTGCTAAAGGGAGAACATTTCGTTTATTTAATAAAATATCGCTCCGTAGTACGCAACGTCCCTGGCATACACACACATGGCTTGGGAGGAGACGTTGCTGCAAAGGGAGAACATTTCGTTTATTTAATAAAATATCGCTCCGTAGTACGCAACGTCCGTGGTATACATACATGGCTTGTGAGGAGACGTTGCTGCGAAAGGAAGAAAAAAACATTTCGTTTATCTAATAAAATATCGCTTTGTAGTACCCAACGTCCCAGGCATAGACACATGGCTCGTGAGGAGACGTTGCTGCGAAGGACGTTGCTGTGAAGGGATGAAAAACATTTCATTTATCTAATAAAATATCACTTTGTAGTACGCAACGTCCATGGCATACACACATGGCCAGTGAGGAGACGTTGCTGCGAAGGAAGATCGCAAAAGCTACTATTCGACTCTATAATATCTACATCTCAGTTTAATAAAAACCGAAATTGACTTCTGTACTAAATTATAGCACTTTTTTCATCTTTTATTAACAGTTGATTTGTTGACATGATCTTTTTTATTGGAAGATAGATATTAAAGGATGCGCCTACGCCTTCTTCTCCTTCAGCTTCCATAAATCCATCATGCGCTTCTGCAATTTTTTGGCAAATTGCAAGGCCAATTCCTGAGCCTATGTATTGCTGACCATGAAATCTTTGAAACATTTTGAACAGCTCTTTTTTATAAACCGGGTCAAATCCAACGCCGTTATCGGCCACGGTAATTTTGTAATAATTATGTTCACTATTTGGGTATCTATCTCTCATTGTTTTTTCATCAATAAACCGGCTGCTGATCGTTATGACAGGTGCCCTGTCTTTTTTTGTAAATTTTAGCGAGTTATTTATAAGGTTTTCAAATAATTGCTTAATCAGAAAAGGGATGCCTTGTACTACCGGCAGTTTTTCCCATTGCAGGCGTCCCCCTTTTTCTTCCAAGTTTTCCGCAAGGTCGTATTGTATTTCTAAAAGTATCACGTTTAAATCACTATCCGTCAATTGTTTTTCTTCATTTATAACTTTAGTGTAGGAAAGCAAGGCATCAATCAGGTTTTGCATGCGGGCTGCCGAACTTTGCATACGAACAATGTTTGCTATTACCAATTCCGGTATATCAGTCTGGTGTTTTTGTAAAATAACCGAAGCATACATTTGAATTTTGCGAAGTGGCTCTTTTAAATCGTGGGTGCTTATCCAATTCATATTGGCAAGTTCCTCGTTGGCATTCTGCAGTTTTTCATTCAGCGTGAGGTAGCGGAGTTCTTCCTCCTGCATGTCTGCCAAATGAAACTGGTGTTGAATGTAGGAGCAAATAACTTTAGCTGCTTTTATCTCTGGCTTTTGCCAGGCTGTACTTTGACCTTTAACGGCCTCTTTCCACAAAGCAAAAGATTTGCGTGGGGTGAGGCTTTGGTTTTCCGCATCTATGTTCATTGCTTTTGTTGGATCGCCGGCCCAGTTTACTGTTTTTTCCACTTCCTGTTTTATCCAGGCGATGCCATTTTTAGTTTGCTCACCTATTTGCAGGTAAACCACACCTGCCACCTGGCTTCCCAGGCCTGCGAATTGGGGATAGCTGTCGGCAAGCTTTGATGTTTGAAAAATGTCTTCATCAGTTGAAGTTTCGAGCCATTTCATTAAGCCAATTAATTTTTCATTTTGCGGCAGCGATCCATTTTTATAAAATATTCCTTTGTAAACCACCACCACGGCATCTGCATTCAACAGGTTTTTTAGTTGGACAAGGGTTTCTTCATGTGCCAGATTTTGCTCATTGCCTGTCAATATTTTTTGCAGACTTTCCAATTTTTTTTCTGTTTCGTTTACAAGCTCAAATTTATCTGCTACCTGGCGCACATTAATTTGAGACGAAAGAAAAACACCCTGCAGGTGAGCCGCCAGCCTAACATGGTAAGGAATGTGTTTGGGACTATAATGATGGCAGGCTATCAAGCCCCATAGCTTTCCCTGATTTATAAGGGTAATGGTATAAGTGGCGCCAACACCCATGTTTTTTAAATACTGGATATAAATAGGCGAAAAGCTGCGCAGCAAAGAAAGAGTGAGGTCTATGCTTTTATTATCTGCATTTTCATCTGAGGCATATAGCGGAACATTGGTGCCATGTACGTTTGCAAGCATACGTATTCGTTTAACTAAAAACATTTCTCTTGCCTGCACCGGAATGTCTGTGGCCGGATAATTCAACCCTAAGAAAGGCTCAATGCCGTCTATCTTGCTTTCTGCAAATACCTGCCCGTTGTAATCCTGGTCAAAGCGGTAAATCATTACCCTGTCGTAGCCGGTAATCTTTCTGGTTTCATCTGCCACATCCTGGCAAAGCATTTGCAGGTTGTCGGATTGGTCTGTGGAGTAAGCAAAACGACTTGTTTGAAAAAAAAGATCGGCCAGTTCAAATCCTTCCGGGCTGAAAGGTTCAAATTCCATTACGATATTTTCTTTTGTAAAAAAGGCAGTAACATGAAAGCTTTGATTGCCCACGCTAAAAGCAAAGGGCATCACCTCATTATCTGTTTTTTTAGAATAGGCTGCCAAAGAATCGGCATCTTCCTTATTAAAAAATTCAGAGAAAGGTTTGCTGAGAATTTGGTTCAGCGGCTTGTTAAAAAGTGTAGTGCAGTTTTCGCTGCAATACTGAATGCTGTTATCGGTTTTATTTAAAGCAAGTAAATAACCATAAGATTGTATGCTACCCGGAACATGAATTGGTTCGTCTTCGCAATTGGTAATGTTTATATTGTCTTTATTAGTAAGGTTTTTAAGATTCATGCTGTTTAAGATTAATTGAAGTGTTTTTAAACCAATGATGCTGTAGGTTGAAAGTTTGTGCGGCACTTTTAATAAGATCTTCTTCCATGCCAACAGATGTTAGACAAAATATCCCTAAAAAAGTTTTACACCGGTTACCGGTATCGAAGCCGCAAGCAGTAAGGTATTTTGCTTTGCCGGCAATAGTTTCAATGCCCATCTTGTTTTTAAATGTTTAAAAATAACGGCTCCGCCCAATATTGATCCTTCAGGCGCATTCGTGCCGCCAGGTGCTGTTGCATTTTAATTGATATTCTTCTGCAAAAAAAATGTTAGGATATAACTTTAATACCAGCTGCATCAATACCAGGCATATTTAGATCAGCAACAGGTAAATGAGTTTTTCGTCTTTCTTCCATATCAGGAATGCTATATTGAAGCAAGGGAAAAACAATGTTTTGAAAGCCTTTTACAAAGCTGTAAAACATAGAAAGGCAAACAGCACAATCAGCAGCGGTTACAGGGGAACCAGGCAGGTTTTTTGAAGCCGTTTTTTGCTCAGGTAATCTGTGATGTTGTGCTGTGCGGCTTCGTAAAGTTTGTAAAAACATGTTCAGTTTATCCTATTATTTGTTAGTTGTTTATTTTCTGTTAAGTGCCAGTTTTTTTGGATGCAGGCTGAAACGGCATTTTTAAAATCCATGTAGTTGGTGGATTTAACCATATAAAAATCAGCGCCTTTATCGTAAGCTGCTTTTATTTGATCCTGATGAGAAGAAGTGGAAAGTATAATTACTTTGATATTTTTCCAGCGTTGGTTTGTTTTAATTTCCTGGAGGCAAAGCATGCCATTTTTAAACGGCATATTCAGGTCTAAAAAGATGAGTTCCGGAAAAACTTCTGTTTCATTAAGCATTTTCATAAGCTCTATGCCGTTGGCAGCCACTTCCAGTTTTAAGTCAAGTTTAAGATCAGTCAACACAGCTTTAAACAAATCAACATCTTCCGCATCATCTTCGCCCATCAGTATTTTTTTTATATTCATTTCATCTTGAGTTTTAGGAATTGAAGTTAACTTATTTCAATTTTATTATTGTAAGAATATTCATTTCATGTGAGGTTACTACGCAATATTTAAGAAGAAAATTATGCTTTTTGTCGTGTCAAATAGTTTTTTTTGCTTGGTTTTATGCAGTTGGTTTAAAGTCACTGTGTGCCAAAAGCATGAAGCACACAGAACAGGGCTTTGTATCTGTACCGGATTTTAAAAATCCGTCAGGACCAGGGATAATGCATGGATATGTGTTATAGCCTTCCAGTGCAGGATTAATACTAATTTCTTCAGGTGCAAGCTTCCCACCCAACAGGGGCTTTTAAGGCGAGTCTCCAAAAGGGGTTTGTAAGTAAGCCGTGTCAATTGCCGGTATTGCGTTGGGCCGTTTAAGTTTATACCATTTATTTCTTTATTTTTTAATGGCATGGCGTAGGTCTAAAATAATTTTTGCTACGTAAGGCGGCGGGTCCTGCAGCGCAACGCACAAAGCCGTGGCAGAGAACTTGAGTGGGCAACGGCGGAGAGACTGCGGGCGGAAAAAGGCTGTAGTCAGCGACCGACAGAGGACCCCTGCCGCACTTTGTTAGTCCCTCATTTTTGCGCCTAAAAGGGTTCATTCCAAACATTACATTAAACTAACTACCCCGGAGGCCAATCCTGCTGTTGTAGCCAGCAACCGAAGCCATTAATAAATTGCAGGAGTATAAGTAAACATAACCACTATGATGCGGTACACGCCGTTGGTTGGTAAAGAGACTTAACTACGGACTATCGGGATAAATTGATTATTTAATTTTATAGAAACAATACCAGCAAGAGCAAACGTTTGGCTGCTGCTTACATCTGCAGCAGCCAAATTTTCTTTTTCCATATTGCTGCCATTGCCTATTTTTATATAAAATTTTTGTAATGAAAAAAGACAATACGTTATACATTTTATCTCATGGCAGGGTTGCGGCTATTAATAAGAATGATGGAGTTATTATTTGGGAAGTAAAACTTAAAGCGTACGGTGGCAGCAGTATGGTAAGTGCCATTGGGCAGCTAATGGTTGATGGCCAAAAAATTTACATTGGCTGCAGTGGTCTTTTGTTTTGCCTGCATACTAAAGACGGCTCATTGCTTTGGAAAAACGAACTAAAAGGCTGGGGATTTAATTTTGTAAGTCTTGCTAATGTAGACAATAATGCGGCAGCAAGTGCAGCAGCCATGCAACAGGCAGCAGGTGTGGCGGCCTCAACAAGTTAAGTTTTTTTCTCCGCCACCCTGGGTTTGGGCTTTCATTCAATTGAAAGCCCAAAGCAAATTTTGTATGCGTCGCCCGCTTGCAGGTAACCTGCGGCATACAGCAGCTGTAGTTTAAAAAATAAAAGGACTTCCCAACATCACTTTTAGCCCAAAACACGATGGGCATAAAGAAAAATTGCCGCTGATTTTTGCAAGTTGCTTTACCACAAACAATTAATTGTTTTGTATAATTGCCCCTGAACTTTATAAATATATTTGCTGTTAATTTGTAAAACTGCCATGATGAAAAAATTATTATTTACCTATTTATTAATGCCGTTTAGTTTGCTGGCACAAGACAGCACCGCAACAGAAGATTTTAGCAGCTACGGCGATGCCGGTAGTGCAAAAAACTATGCTACCCAAAAAGTACTAAACCAATCGCCGCAAAAGCTCATCAGCATAGCGTATGAGCAGCAAAATGATTTTTCGTGGACAGACAGCCGGCAGGGCCTGCCAATTTTTAATAACACTTCAAACGGGGTTAGCGGACTTAGGGCTTTGGTGAATGTGCCGGTGATTTCAAAAAGCTCCTTCATCTGGCAGCTTGGCGCCAGCTACTGGGGTTCAAAAATTGCTTTCACAAACACTTTGGGCGAGCGTTTTTACGATAACCTAAACAATGCTTCCATGAATACTTATGGCATTAATAATACTTTGTTTAAACCATTGGGCGAAAAGAAATTTTTAATTTTTCAGGCAACCGCAGATGCAAGCCACGTGCTAAACGGTGGTGGCTTAAGCGGCAGAGATATTACTTTTAGCGGCTCTTTTATTTATGGCTGGAAAAAAAGTGAAAAGAACATGATTGGCGTAGGTGTTTCCCGAACCTACAGAGCGGGGCAGGTAATTTATGTGCCCGTACTTTTGTGGAATAAAACAATGAATGATCACTGGGGAATGGAATTACTGCTGCCAGCGAGAGGGCACATCCGATACAATTTCAGTACAAAAAACATGCTTCAGCTTGGCTACGAACTGGAGGGCAATCAATACAGGATGAACAATACCGTAACTGGCAACGACTGGTTTATACAAAGGGGGGAGCTAAAGCCCCGGCTAATGTGGGACAGACAGCTTTTTGGTTTTATCTGGCTAAATGCACAGGCAGGCGTAAGATACAACTGGCGCTTTGAAGTGTATGACAAATACGATGGCAAAAAAGCAGCAAACAGGCTATACGATTTCAATATTCAAAACCCATTTTATTTCAACATCGGGCTAAGTTTTGTGAGCCAGTAAAATTTACTTCTGCACCTGCCGTTTCCAAACATCTGTCCGGCCAAATAATGAAATGCCAACATAACCCCTCACTTCCAGGGTGTTATTGTCTTTCATTGTAATAGTGCAGCTGTATTCATTGCCGGTTTTTGGGTCGTAAATATTCCCATCTTCCCACTCATTTTTACCATCATGCACAAAACCCCATACATTTATCAGCCCAAGCACCGTCCGCTGCCGGTTGGTTTCTTTTGGGTTGTTCTTGTCTTTTTTGGGTTGCCCGTTAGCGGGGTCATTGGGCTCTTTCAACCACACAATTTTGCCTTCATACTTTTCTCCATTTTTATAAATCTTCACCATGGCCGTGCCTTCGCCGGTTTTCCATACGCCGGTAACCGCATCGCCATCGGCTGATTTTGCAGGAATGGATGTAAACGAAGAAAGGATGGCAATGAGTAAACAAGTTGCCGCAACAAGCAGCATGGGCATTATACGTTTTTTCATAAAAGCAATTTACACAATCAAAAGTATTTGTTTGAAAAATTGACAAAAATTTATCAATGGTTTGCAAAATAGCCTTGTATCGGTTACGTCCTAAATTTGATATTATCGGATTCTGTAGCCGATAGCGTTTTTTTATTCTGTTCGGGTCTCCATCAAGTCTAAACAATGGCTTTGTGGGTAAGCACTGCTACTCGCTGCTATTTCGTTTGATGGTTTAGATTTAAATCTTCTAATTCTTTAATTTTTTTATCCGGGGGGTGTAAAGCTGTGCCCATATTTGACTTGTAAACCGGCTACTTCTGCAGCTATCGCAAATTCCAAGTACAGCCACATCGCCTGTAAAGGCTAAAGTTAACTCCGGGCGGATTAAAGCAATTCAATATTTATTTACATTAATAACTGTATATTTAGAAAAACATGGTATGCCACAATCCAAAAAACGTCCCGGTACACATCATCACCAGCAACACACACCGGGCAATAATCCACAGATATCTACCCACAAACGGCTTGAGAAAGCCGGAATGATATTTTTTTCAATCATTGGGCTGTTGATAAGTTATTTTACTGCAGGCCCCAATATTTACTGGCTTTTTGCAGGCGCAGCAATTGGTGTTGTTGCCGGTTATTTTTTTACCAGGCAAATGAGAAAAGCATTGTCGAAAAAATAAGCGGTTTAATATTTAGTGCTTTAAGGGTGCAGGCATAAGGGTATTTCCAAGGCAGTTATTTTTATTTATCAATAACTGCAAAATGCCATATCCCTATCCGGTTGGAGGGAGCTTAGCAATAGAACAGCTATTAACCTTCAAAACAAATGTAAGCAGCTTGTTTGGCTGATACTATCCTGTGTTAAAAGGCAAAAGACGCATCGCTTTGATTAAAGATGGGCGATGCATTTTCATTGCTGCCAACGGACAGGGCAACCTAAATTCCTGGAATTTTATAATGCTTATATTCGTTCAAATTTTACGGAAGTGTTTTTTCTGGTAAAAGAAATACATTGACAATCTTGTTTGAAAATAATTAAAAAAATATGAAAAAGAAAATAGATAAGAACCTCGTAATGAAGGGCTGCATTATTAAACAGGAAGAACTGATTGCAAGTTTTGAAAGCAGGATAAATGAGCTAAAGACAGATGCGTTTGAACAAAACCAATCGCCCAGCCAAACTGAAAGCCGGTCAACTACTAAAATTGACTTGTTGAGGAATTTTGAAAAAGAGCTTGCATTTGCAAAAATGGAAATGGACTACCTGAAAACAATTGATTCTGCTATTGTCAGTACCAAAGCGGAACCCGGAGCAATGGTAATTACCAATCACCTTAATTTTTTTATTGCTGTGTCAAGTGAAAAAGTTGAGATAGACGGTGACGTGGTATTTGGTATTTCAACAAAAGCACCCATTTACTCCGTTATGCAAGGGCTTCAAAAAGGCGCTGCGTTTAGTTACAATGATACTAATTACGAAATAGAAGACTTGTACTAAACCGCCCCACCCTTATTCCTTTATTCTTCTGCTAACCTGCCGCTTTTAGGTGCAGGAATGAGGACTGGTCTTGTATTGAGGGGTTTGCAGTTCCGGGTTGTTTATTTTTTCCAGCCGAATCTTTAAAGGGGTTTGAATGTAAGCTATGGGTATCATTGCTGCTGCGCAGGATCGTTTAAATTTAGAGCAATTGTTATTTTTATTTTTTTGATGGACATGTCATCAATCTATGATAATTATTGCTTACTAATGCGGCTGTTGCTGCATCCTGGGGTAAAAAGCCATGACAGAGACTAGCGCCAGAGAAAAGATAGAAAGACTCCGAGAGAAAGAAGTAACCATTTATTAAGATAAGCCTTCTCATTTACTCATCACAATCCTTAAGAGCTTTCCTTTTTTCCAGTGCTCCTTTTTTAAAAGCTTACCCGTTTCCGCCCAATAATACCACTGACCGTTTTTGTCATTATTTGCATAGCTCCCTTTCACTTTGGGCATATTGGATGGAAGATAAAATTCCAAATAATTACCCTCTGGTAAATTATTTTTTTTTGAAGTTATGTTATAGACTTGAAACGGTGTTTCGAAAACTTTTATTTCAAATCCTTCATTTATATAACTGTCAGTAGTTTTACCAAACTTCCTGGTATTGTTCATTTCTACTGTAGTATCTACTGTTATAACCACATCACGGGAATATTCCTGACCGGAAGATAAATTTGTAAGGAATAAAAAATAAAAAAAATATGATACTTCATAACAAGAATTTACGATCTAAAATATTGCGCTGCAGCCGGGGAAATGAGGCATGGCTAAGTGTGTTAGCCTTACTGTGCCAGATGGATAATAATTCCACCCCACCAAATTGAAATAGCAAAAAACCTTCACAACCTTTCCTTTTTGCAAATACCTACCTACAAAAGAAAATCCTAATTCGCCAACAAAAACATGTAAAACAGCGCAAGGCCAACAAACACAAGTGAAGCAGCACTTTGCAGCGTAGATAATTTTGCTCTTTTATTAATGCTGATTACAAAACCAATAGCCATCAATATCAAGCCAATCCACACGAGGTTGATGTAGGGGAATATGTAGGCCTTCAGGGTTACAAAATCAATCATCCCATCAGATTCCTTGATACCGATTTTAATCTTTTTCTGATCGGCACTTACACCGGAAAACTGTACAAATAAGTTTTGTGCATATACCGTATCATCAATTTTTTTGATGCCAAGACTGTCTACCATCAACATAGGTGCAGCCTTGTATTGCATGCTGTCTTTTCCATGTACGGTAAGCTCAGCAACAACGGATGGCCCGGTGGGTAGTAATTTAAATTTATTAGTGGCGGGGTTTTTAATAATCTTATCCAGCACTACAAATCCTTTGCTGTAAAACATGGTATCGCCTGCTGCAACTTCTGAAATTTTAAAGCTGCCCGTATCAATATTTTTTTCGGGGTTGAGTGCGTAGGAAACATAGGTAAACACATCATGCGTCAGGTAACTTTTAGTGTCCGGGTTACTGCTCATGTTATTGTCCTTCATCAGGTACACATCCGGACTTAACTCAAATTGTTCTGTTACTTTTTTGGTTGCAACATCTTTTCGCTCAAACAATAATTTATAAAACCGCCTGCCCTTTTCGTGGCCGGCACTGTCATGCAAATAAGTTACCGAATAATCATCCATCTGGTTAGGCACCTGCTTAATAAGGTTGATATTTTCAGCAGGATTATCCTGTTGCTTTGTTAAGGGATCAATACCCATAGGGATAGCAAAATTCTTATACTTTTCTTCGCTGATTATTTTTTTATTTCCTGCAGAAATCAACATGCCTGCAATCATTAAACCAAAGCCGAGGTGGGCTACAGAACCTCCTGCAGATTTGAGTTTACCATTCAACGCCAGCCAGATGTAGGATGCATTGGAAACAACAGTAAATATGGTTGCAAACAAAGCAACATAGATGGCTACTAAAAATCCAATACCCTCTTTTATGTAATCAATAGGATAAATAACACCCAGCAATACAGTTACTGCAATAGTAATTAAAACCGGTATCGCTATTTTTTTTAAGGTATAAACAGCGGGCGTATCCCTGTATTTTAAATACTGGGTAATGGCACTGAGCAGGCCAATTACAATGGCCACCAATACCATCACTTTATTGTAGGAGAATTCCACATTTTCCGGCTGTGCCAGCTTGGTGCCAAAGATGGAATTAACCACCGGTAAAGATGTTTTAGCAATAATAAAAATGGCAGATAAAAAGAACACCAGCGAACCTATAAACATCCAGAACTCACGGGAGCTTGTATCTTCCTCTTTGGCAATGGCCGGTATTTTTTTAAAGTTGATAGCAAATAATACAAGTGAGCCAATGGTGAAAAACACCAGGAATGAAAATATCAGGATATTCATTGCTTTGCCAGCTTCGGTAAAAGCATGAACAGAGGTATCGCCTAAAATTCCGGTACGGGTTAAAAAGGTGGAGTATAAAACAAATAAAAAACTTAGTATTCCAAATAAATAACTGGCTCGCAGGGAATGGCCGGTTGCTTTAAAAATAACCATGGTATGCAATCCTGCAATCATAATTAGCCAGGGCACCAGCGAAGCATTTTCCACAGGATCCCAAGCCCAGTAACCACCAAATGAAAGGGACTCGTAAGCCCATTTGCCACCCATCATTATACCAACACCTAGTACACAGGCGCTGAATAAAGCATATGGGATCGCTTGCTGCACCCAATCGCCAAAACGTTTTGTCTGCATGCCTGCATAGGCATACGCAAAAGGTACAATGGTAGACGCAAAGCCTAAAAACAATACCGGCGGATGAATTACCATCCAATAATTGCGGAGCAATACATTTAGGCCTACACCATCTTTTAACAGGGTCAGGTACTCTGGCCTGCTGAAAATGGGGCCGTTAATTTCATTGCGGGTTAATACAAACGGGCTGTTGCCAATCTTAGTACCAAAAATGTATAAGCCCATTATCATCATGGCTAAAAAAACCTGGGCGGTACTTACTACCGTCATTACTGGCGCTTCCCACTCCTTACTTTTATTTATCAGGAAAATACCAATCAGGCAATGCCAGATGGTCCATAGTAAAAAACTGCCACTTTGGTCTTCCCAAATACAGGCCAGCAGGTACTTAAACTCTAATTCTTTTGAAGTGTGTTTGTAGGCGTACAGGTACTCAATGTAGTGATTGCTGCACATGTAAAATATGATACCAAAAATGGTAAATACGGCCCCAACCTGAATGAAGAAATTTATTCTTGCAAATTTTATCCAGGATAGTTTTTCTGATATTTCTTTTTTATTGGCAGCAAGTATGTATCCAATGGTTGCCAGCAGCGAGGTAGTAAAAGCCAGTAATACAAAAAAATGTCCCCATCTACCCAAGCCTAAATGTTCGCCTTCAAATTCCATTAAATTTCGGTTTTGTTTTTTGTAAATAAGGGTAAAAATATTTTACCCTTCAACAGCTTTATAAACTGTTCAAATTGAATTTTGTTCTGTATCAACAATAATAAGTGCTAGTTGCCGTCACCACCTGCAACCGCAGCTTTTGGAGTAGTTTCCATCATTTTCTCCAGTTGTTGTTTATCATCTTTATACTTACTGGGGCATTTTAATAATATTTCGCTGCATTCAAATACATCTCCCTTCATTTTACCTTTTAATACAACTCTTTCACTATGCTCCAGTTCAGTTGGCTTGGTATTGTGGTAAACAACTTTTGTACTGCCACCAAGGCTATCGGTTGCAGTAAAGGAAAGAAAGTTAGGATCTTTGGCAGGATTGTATTCAATTGGATAAGCTTTGTCCAGCTTAGCAATGAGGTGTACAAATTTACCTTGTTTGTTTTTGGCAGATTGTACTGTATCATAAGTAGAGAAATCTGCTGAAAACATCAGTAAGCCACTAATTGCAAATGCAATTACAACCAACAGGATAATATGGGTTCGTTTCATGGTATTTTTTTTTGCATGGCAAAGTTAAATCAAATGAGGTTGCATATAGCTTATTTGTTTAATTGTCATTTCATTTTAACCTTCATTTAAATGAAATTTAATGACAACATCAGTCTGGGAAAATGTTATAGAATGTATATTATTTTGAAAACTAACTATCTGTTGCTGGCAGGTAGCTTATATTTGTAGCGTTTTTTACAGAAAACAACATCTGTACACAATTTATATAAACAACAGTAATGACTGATCTCTCTCAATTTGATCCAAACTCCGTAAGTAATCCCAACAATAATATTTTTGGTTTGCCTTTTACCGAAGAAGAAGCAAGACTTGTAATACTGCCCATACCCTGGGAAGTAACCGTAAGCTACAATGCAGGCACAGCAAGAGCTCCCGAGCATGTTTTTAAAGCAAGCCTGCAGGTGGACCTTTTTGACCCGGAATTTAAAGACGAGTGGAAACAAGGTTATTTTATGCGGGGCAGCGATAGAAAAATATTAATGAAAAGTGATTATTTACGCAAAGAAGCTGAACTGTACATTAACTATATAGCAGGGGGCGAAGATGTAAACGCCAACAAGTTTATGTGTAAAACCCTTAAGGAAGTAAATGCCGGCGGCTTGCTTTTAAACGATTGGGTATATGAGCAAACTAAAGACCTGATGGCAGCGGGTAAATTGGTTGCCTTGCTGGGTGGTGACCACAGTACACCATTGGGTTACTTTAAAGCCATAGCTGAAAAGCACGGCGATTTTGGTATTCTGCAAATAGATGCCCATTGCGATTTAAGGGTGGCGTATGAAAACTTTGTTTATTCCCATGCTTCGGTTATGTACAATGCGTTAAAAGAAATTCCACAATTAAAAAAATTAGTGCAGGTAGGTATCAGAGATTATTGCGAAGAGGAATGGAATTTTATCAATGCCAATACGGACAGGATTTCAACTTTTTTTGACAAGAATATAAAAGAGCGTTTGTATGAAGGCGATACCTGGCAAAACATTACCAACGAAATAATTGATCAGCTTCCTGCCAACGTGTTTATCAGTTTTGATATTGATGGGCTTGACCCCAAACTTTGTCCGCATACCGGCACGCCTGTACAGGGAGGTTTTGAAACAGAAGCCATATTTTACCTCTTTAAAAAAATACAAAAAACCGGCAGAAGAATAGTAGGATTCGATTTAAATGAAGTAGGCATCAGCCAGGATGAATGGGATGAAAATGTGGGTGCAAGATGCCTGTTTAAGCTGTGTAATTTACTGGTTGCTTCCAACCCTGCAGAGCCTGTTTAAGCAAGTTGGCTTTTAGCTGGCCTTCATAAATGAGTACAATTGTAAACCGGTGTTTTATCAAACCAGCAATGCATGTTTTCTATCCCACTAAAAAATACCAGCCGGGAAATTGATATTGTCATAACCCGCTCGCTGCTGGCGCTGGCTGGGATTGCCGCCCTTGTTTACAGAACCGGGAATTATTTTATTATCAACCTCGTTGCCGGAATTATGCTGTTGGCTGCAGCATTCATGGTTGATTATCTAGTCAATAAAATGAAGGTAAAAAAAATGTTGTTGCTCGCTATTGCAGCAGCGTTGCTGTTTATCTCCACACATTCATTTGGATTCGCCCTTGTATTGTTGCTGGTTGGAATAATGTCTTCTCTATTGGATAAAAAGCCATTGATAACTGTTGATGCAACTGGTGTTTCCATACAACGGGCATTGGGACTTAAAAACTATCCGTGGGATCAATTCAATAATATCATTTTAAAAGATAACCTGCTTACACTTGATTTTAAAAACAACCAGTTACTTCAATTAGAGCCAGATGATACTGCAACTATCAACGAGCAATCGTTTAATGATTTTTGTACAAAGTATTTGTTGCTGTAGTATCCGCATGAATTTCTTGTCTCCTGTAATAATTGGTTTGTCATTTGGGCCTTCATCTAGCCTTCTAAACATCTAAACTCTCTAAACATAGATGAGACAATGACTTTCAAAAAACTCAATTGCTAAACTATCAATAAGCAGCATTTACAAATCAAAAAAGTTTCTGGTACGGTTTACTTTAATATCCCGTAGCAAGGCCGATTTTGGACTGATAACAATACTAAAAAACCGCTGTGTACCAACAGGGGAAAGATTAATAGACATCTGCCAGCAATGCATTTCCCTCGATATCGAAACGGAAATCATACCCAATTGGCTTGTAGAAAAATTATAAATACCATTTAATCCAATCTGCCATTTGGGCGTAAGACTAAGTGTGCCACTAAAATTCATATCAGAACTCAGTTCCAGTGCATACTTCTTTTTCAACCGGTCAAATACAGAATTAAACCGGAGTGAATACCCAACATTAATTGACCAGGGAATACTGAAATCTACAAAGTCGGCAGGATTGTTACTAATGTAAGCAGCCTCTGCCTGCTCATCGGTAACAGGTAAACCCGTATAAGGATTTACCGCATTGCGCAGTGATTGAGTTTTATCCTGCTGCTTTTTTTTATCACCACCCTGAAACTGGCTGGAGATAGAAAGACTGCCTCCGGTAAACCTGCCTAGTGTAAGAAACTTATCTTTCCACACCAGCTTATTTACCCGCCTGCCTGTGGTGTCATTTTGATAAGGATCCAATGAACCACTGGCAGTAATGTTTATTTTGTCAAACAGGTTTGTACGAACGGATAAACCTAAGTTACTTAACTGGAAAGAATCCTGCAAAAAATTATATGCCCCGCCAATGCTCAACCCATCCAGCAGGGTAACTTTTTTTGTAGCATCCGCACTGGTATCGTTTTTGTCTTTCACCTTCATTTGCAAAATATTATCCAGGCTAAAACTAAGGCCTCCAAACTGGCCTTCGCCAAACGCCTGGGTAATGGTATTGTTGCTGAATACATTCGTTCTGGTCTTTCTGCCAAAAGTATCTGTCTGTACATCGTAGTAGTATTTGCCATTCATATTGGGTGTATAACTGGCACTTATTTGTGGCCTTATCTCGTGCCGGATGGCTTTTACCCGGGAGTTTTTACCAAAGCCAAACATGCCGAATATACGGGTAGAAACCCCCATACTAAATGCCATTTGCCGGGCGGTATAAAACCCTTTACTAATACTGGTATCAATTTTACGGGCAGTATCATTCCACCGCTGATATATTTTTTGCTGGTACCATCTTTCTGAATAAGATATACCTGGCGCTACCTGCAATGGCCCAAGCGGTGGCAACGAAAGTGTAATGGGAACGCTGTGTGTGGCACCCCATTGCATATTGGCTGCTGCCTGGCTGCCAATGGATCTACCTTTACTGAAAACACTATCATCAGAAAAACTGGTTTGATTTTTTGCATTGGTGTTTAAGGCAACACCAATATTTTCATACCATTTCAATTTACCCACTGCTTCCTGTCTTCTAAAAGGGTAAAGGGTATTTACATTAAAACTTAAATCGGGTAGGGTTACACTAATAATTTTTGAGTTGGTATTCTGGTTGTGGTTGGCAATAATTGCTATATTAAATGGCTTGTCTTTCCAGGTTTTTGTGTAACTAATACTGGAATTTAGCTGGTTGCTGAAATTTCTATTTGGACTATTGGGTACGTATCTGTTAAAAGTGCTGCTACCGGCATTTACATTTGCACTGAAGCTTACACCCGGCCTTGCTTTAGTATCTGAGCTGTGCGACCATCTTACATTGAATGTTTTTGCCACGTTAAAATCGGGATCACCTTTAAAACTGGTTTTAATGCGTTGAATATCCAGTGAAAAATTACCCTGGTAATGGTAACGCTTATAATAACGGGGGCTCAACAGCATTGTCCAGCTACCATAAGAATACAGCGTTGCCCTAACCGTTGCGTCAAAATTTTCGCTTAACACTTTGTAATACCCCAAGCCTTCCAAAGCAATTCCTAATTGTGCATTGGCATTAAAAGCAGGAGCAATTAAACCGGAGTGCCGCCCCTGACTCATGGGGAAAATACCAAACGGTATCACAATCGGAATTGGTATACCCTCAAATTCCGGATGCACAGGTCCGGTAACTGCAAACTTTTTATTAATGAATTTTATTTTTTTACTTACAAATGCAAAGTGCGGTGTATCAAGATTGCAGGTGGTAAGCCTTGCCTGGTATGCATAAAACACACTGGTATCAACCTTCTTGATTCTTTCACCATAAATGTACATTTCCCCCTGCTGTGAATAAGTACCTTTTGTAAGTCCCTTATTGGTTTTCATGTTGTACACGATACTGTCACTAACAGTAGTCATTTCCTTTTGCTTAAATGAAGGCGAAGCAATTACCTTTCCTGTGCTGTCTTTTAACAAGGCGGCCGTAACCAAACCAGTGCGTTGGTCAAATGTAATTCCGGGTGCTTTAAGCTCATTGTCCAGGTATTTTACATTCGATTTTTTTCCATAGAGCGTTATTTTGTTGCCGGGTACATCCATCACAAGGGAATCATCTGCATGGTAAGCTACGGGACCATCAAGCGAATCTTTAGAAAATTTAATACTGAATGTATCAATTTTTTGAACCGTCTTAATATGATTGCTGTCAGTAATAATTGCAAGGGTAATTGTATCCGTTTTTGCTGTATCCTTTATAACTAACGGGTTTACAATTACCGGCTTTAAAGTTGTTTTTTTCTTAATGGGGATGGTATCAGCCGTTAATGTTTTGTAAAAGCTCTTATTAAAATACCTGCCGTTAGTAGCTCCTGCATTCAGCATGAGCAAAACGGCCAAAGCCACGGATGCTGATATATATTTTGCCTTACCTTTGTACACGTTGTTCATTGCAGTTGCGGCAAAAATAATCATATTAGCTACAAATGTTGTGAAGGAAAACCTATTATTATAAACCCTGGTAAATCTAATATTGATATGCTGAATGGAAAATCTATTGTACCTGCTTTGTTATCATTTTTCCTCTGCTGTTTAAATACTGTTGATGCACAAAATACCCGGTCCATTAAAACAATTATTGTAGATGCAGGCCATGGTGGTAAAGATCATGGTGCAACAGGCAGCTATGAAGGCGGGCTAAATTCTTACGAAAAAAATGTGACCCTCGCCATAAGTCTTAAATTGGTGGCAGAATTGCGGAAACAATTACCTGATGTAAAAATTATTCCTACCCGTACCACAGATGTTTACCAATCCCCGCCGGAAAAGGCAGACATTGCTAACAACAATAAAGGCGATCTTTTTATTTGTATCCATGCCGATGCGGTGGAATTAAAAACCGGCAGAAGACAAACAGGCACCCGCCGGGAAACAAGATATAAAGTAAAGACTACCGGAAAAGGAAAGAAAAAGAAAAAAACTTCTACCCCTTACACCGTAACCGCACCTGTGTACGAATATTATAAAATTGGAAGTCAGCGTGCCGGCACCAGTATTTGGCTGTTTGCTGCACATAAAACCAGCGACAAAATAAAAGCGTTGATGAAGAATGAAGAGGATGAAGAAATGATCATCACTGCCAGCAGCGACAGTTCCTACAACAGCATTGACTTTAGTGCGCCAGAGTATAGGATGATGGCAAAAGTGCATGCAGACAGGTATCAGCAAAAAAGTATTAAACTGGCTACTTTAATAGACCAGGAAGTAGATAAAACCGACAGAAATGCATTGGGCATTAACCAGCGCCAAAAAGGTATTTGGGTATTACAGGCAACCAATATGCCTGCGGTGCTGATTGAAACCGGCTTTATTACCAATCATAATGACGAACGTTATTTAAACAGCGATAAGGGCCAACAGGAATTAGCCGAATCTATTGCAGATGCGGTTAAATTGTACAAAGAACAGGTTGATAATTACAGAACAATACCTGTTGCCAATACTGATGCAAAAAAAGAAGAGCAGAAGGTTTTAATAGAGGCAAACGCTGCTAAATACAATACCCGAACCAGCACTCTATTAAAAAAAATAGGTATTAGCCAACCGGATTTTAAGGTGGATTTATATGATGATGGCGATGTTGACGGCGATATGGTTTCTGTTTATTACAATGGCAAACTAATAGTTGACAATAAAAAACTCACCGATAAACCACTTACTTTAAGCCTTACAACAGCACCCGGTATTAAAGAGAATGAGTTATTGATTTATGCAGAAAATGAAGGCAGCATTCCTCCAAATACAGCATTGATGATTGTTACTGAAGGTAATAACAGAACAGAAGTTAGGGTAACAGCCGATGGTAAGAAAAATGGGTTAATTGTATTTTCCAGGAAATAACTGGTATTAAAAAAGCAGTAAGTTGGTGCGTCTTTTAAATATTGCGAAATTCACCAATAAACATTTCTACCTTTCTTAATATTAATACGGTCTCCAAAAAATTTATCCCTAAATTTGACCATTAACAACCTGATTGTAATGACAATTTCAAACGAAACAAAAGTAGGATCACTCACTGCAATAGCCATCGTGTGTTTAATATTAGGCTTCAACTTTTTAAAAGGTAAAACTTTTAGCGGAAAAAACACCCGGTATACAGCCACTTTTTTTGATGTTCAGGGATTATCCGTAAGCAACCCGGTAGTTATTAATGGTAAACAGGTAGGCAATATTTATGGTATAGATGGCGGAAAAGATATGCGAAAAATTGCGGTTGTCATTAACATGAAAGATGATGTTAATATCCCGGATGATTCTTATGCAGTAATCACTAAATCGTTATTGGGTAGCGTACAACTGGAAATAAAACTGGGCAATAATTTAACTGCCTTCAAGAAAGATGGAGACTCCATCAATACGATAGCCACAAGTGATTTGGTGGGAGATGCAATGAAAAAACTCGATCCTGTTTTGTTCCAGGTAACCAATGCAGTAAAGTCATTGGATAGCGTGTTAAATACTATCAACAGTGTTTTTGATCCTGCCTCAAAAAATAATATAAAAGGCATGCTGGATAACCTGAATAAAACAACCGGTTCTTTGGCTGTTTCATCTGCTTCGCTGCAATCAATATTAAATGCCCAAACCGGCTCATTAGCAAAAACACTGGATAATGTTAGTTCTTTTACCGGTGCCTTAAAAAACAACAATGAAAAGCTTACGCAAACCATGAACAATGTAGAAGTTGCCACCAATAAGTTTGCAAAACTCGATGTGGAGAAAACACTTACTACATTAAATGGCACTATCGACGAATTAAAATCAACTATATCAAAAGTTAATAGTGATAAGGGCTCCCTTGGTTTAATGATGAATGACACTAAATTGTACAACAATCTTACCGCAACTTCCAATAAAATAAATCTCCTGCTCGATGATGTAAGGCTACATCCTAAGCGCTATGTAAACATTTCTGTATTCGGCAGAAAGGATAAAAGCGATGTGCTGATGGTGCCATTGCCAGATACGGTGAATGCTCCTTACCTGAATAAATAATTTTTGTTTGATAAATTCAAAAAATGCAAGGGTGAATAAAATTATTATGTAAGCAGGTGAACAATTTCATAAAAATATGCCTGCATAAAATTGTGTTTTCATTTATAAATAAAGAAAGAAATTGCAGCCTGTAAAATTATTTATATTGAAACCAATTGTTCGTTGCTGCATTTTTATTTTATACTTGTTTTTTTCTTTAGCTGGTAGCGCAGCATTTGCGCAAGTTACCTTACCGGCAAGTCCTGCAGCCGACACACTCCGCCAGATAGAAATTATACAGGGAAATAGTCTGAGAAAGAAAATGGTGGACAGCATCACTTATCAAACCATTGCAGGCAATGTAATAATGAAAGAAACCCCTACCCTTTTTTATTGCGACAGTGCGGCTATTAATGAACGATCCAAAGTAATGGAGGCATTTGGCAATGTCCACATTAATCAAAGCGACAGTATACATACCTACTCGCAATACCTTAAATATATCGGTGCCGAAAGAATAGCCTATCTGAAAAAAGATGTGCGGTTAACCGATAAAAAAGGCACCCTTTACACACAGGAGCTTGAGTATGATTTAAAAACAAATATCGGTACCTATAAAAATGGCGGCAGAGTGGTAAATGGCAAAACAACCCTTACCAGCATTGATGGCGTTTATTATGCAGATACCAAAGATGTGTACTTTAAAAAAAATGTACACCTTATAGATCCCAAGTATGATATTAAGAGTGACAGCTTGTTGTACAATACCCTAACACAGGTAGTAACTTTTATTGCGCCAACGTATATCAAAAGCAAAGAAGGGGGTGATATTTATACCACCAGCGGCACCTACGATTTAAAAAACGGTAAAGCATTTTTTGGCTACCGCACGGTGTTTAAAGATAGTACCCGCACTTACGTTGCAGACAACAGCGCCTACGATGAAAAGGCCGGCATTGCCCAGCTTGAAGGCAACGCAGTGATAAAAGATAGTGTAAACGGCTACACAATTTTGGGTAACCAGATTTTTCTTAATAAGCTTGATAATTCATTCTTGGCAACCCGTAAACCAGTCCTGATTTTTAAGGGAGAAGGGAATGACAGTACATTTATTGCAGCAGATACCTTGTTTTCCGGTGTGGAAAAAAGGGATGAGCAAGGCAAAAAAATTATACTGAAAAAAGATACTTTAAAGAAAACAATGGTCATTTCCGGCGATAGTACCGGTTTGGTAAATCAAACAGATAGCAGCCTGCAAAAAATAAAACAGCAGATGGACAGCTTGCAAAGTGCTAGAGCAGCCGGTGAGCCTGAAATTAAAAAACCTATACAACAAATTATTGCTGATACGGTTGTTGCAACAATGCCTTCATTAGACACAGCTAGCCGAATAGCGGGAATACAACAGGATTCGCTAATAAAGAAACCACCGATAGAAAAACTTAAAAAAGACACCACCATCAATATAGCCAAAGACTCTGTCATCCGTTATTTTATTGCGTTTCACCACGTGCGTATATTTAATGATTCCTTGCAGGCAGTTTGCGACAGTCTGCATTATTCATCAGAAGATTCCATGTTCCGGATGTTTAAAGACCCGTTGGTGTTTAGTAATAAATCGCAGATTTCCGGTGACACCATTCACCTGTTCACAAAAAATAAAAAGGTAGACAGGGTTAGGGTATTTGACAATGGTATTATCATCAACGAATTAAACAGCGACATGTATAACCAGATAGGCGGCCGTACATTAAATGGTTATTTTAAAGAGGGTGCCTTAGATTATATGAGGGTGAAAGGATCACCTGCAGAAAGCATTTTTTATCCGCAGGATGATGACAGCGCTTACACCGGTATGAACCGCTGCAAGGGCGATGTTATTGATGTTTATTTTGTTGACAAAAACGTAAACAAGGTAATATTTATCAACGAAGTGGATGGCATATTGTATCCCATGCGCCAGATTCCCGATGATCAAAAAAGCCTGAAAGGTTTTAAATGGTGGGAAAGCAGAAGGCCCAAAAACAAGTTGGAATTATTTGAATAGGTGGAACGATAAAAGGCATCTATTAAAACCATAGGTGCCCTTCGTGTAGTTATCTTTTAAAAGTTGCAGCAATTTTTATTACGCTGCATTTTCTATAGCAACAAAATTTACCAGCGCACCTTTTTTATCAAAAATGGGATAGCCATCAATGTGGCAGGTGTAGATGCGCCCGTCTTTTCGATAGTTTACAATATCGCAAGTAAAAGGAATCTGTTGCTGTACGGCCATACTGATAATTTTTCTTGATTCCAGGCAGGTAGCTTCGCCCTGGAAAAATTTTGGATGTTTGCCAATTACTTCCACAGGCTTGTACCCGTTCATGTCATATAAATTCTTAGTCGCCAATTTAATATTGAGCGACGCATCAGTTACAATCAGTGTTTTATTTTCCCACACAATAGCATTGTCCAATTCTCTAACCAGCGGTTGCCAGTTATTTTGACTCATTAATTGTTGAATTGATTTTATGTCTTGCGAAAATTCGTTTCTTCTGGATACTCCTTCCATTACAATATCCCAGCACATTATCGGATGTCTCATTTAGTTTGATTTAAAAAAAATGTTATGTATTTTCGGTACATAACATCTTAATCTTGATTTTGTTGTAAAATATTAAAATAAATAAAATATTATTTCACAATGTTTTATGATCCGCAACTTATGCATCCATCCTGCATCGTACAAGTTGCACCATCTGTTTGGGTTGGCTCTACATCAGTGACATTTCCTGAATTTTGGTTGATACTATCAACAGATGGTATAACCGGCTCCATCTCTTTACTGCCTTGTTTTTCTACTGTAAACTGAACAGCCTGCGTTGCAGCCTGTGAGCGCAGGTAGTACATACCCGTCTTGAGCCCCTTGCGCCAGGCATGAAAATGCATGGAAGTAAGCTTGGATGCAGTGGGATTATCAACAAATAAATTAAGTGATTGCGACTGGCAAATATAGGCTCCCCTGTCGGCAGACATATCAATAAGGTTACGTTGTTTTATTTCCCAAACAGTTTTATACAATTCCCTGATATCTGCTGGTATTTCTTTAATGTGTTGAATAGAGCCATTGGCTGCAATAATTTGATTCTTCATAGAATTATTCCAAAGGCCAAGTTGTATCAGATCTTTCAGCAAATGCTTGTTTACAATAATAAACTCACCACTCAATACCCTTCTTGAATAAATGTTGCTGGTATAAGGTTCAAAACATTCATTGTTACCCAATATTTGTGAGGTAGATGCCGTTGGCATAGGCGCCAACAATAAAGAATTTCTTACACCAAATTCCTTTACTTCATTTTTTAAGGTAACCCAATCCCAACGATCACTTGGAGTAACACCCCACATATCAAACTGAAAAACCCCTTTCGAAACCGGAGAACCTGCAAAGGTTTCATAGGCGCCTTCGGCTTTGGCCAGATCTTTACTGGCCGTCATGGCTGCAAAATAAATGGTTTCAAAAATATTTTTATTAAGCATTTTTGCCAGGTCACTTTCAAAAGGCAGGCGAAGCATTATGAATGCATCAGCCAAACCCTGTACGCCAATACCGATGGGGCGGTGTTTCGTATTGGAGTTCCTGGCTTCTTCTACCGGGTAATAATTATGATCAATTACTTTATTCAGGTTTTTGGTTACCTGGTAGGTTACATCAAATAATTTTTGATGATCAAATTTTCCATCAATAACAAACTTGGGCAACGCCAGTGAGGCAAGGTTGCATACAGCTACTTCTTCGGGACTTGTAAACTCAATAATTTCTGTGCAAAGATTACTGCTCTTGATAGTGCCTAAGTTCTGCTGGTTGCTTTTACTATTGGCAGCATCCTTGTACAACATATAAGGAGTGCCGGTTTCAATCTGCGATTCTAAAATAGCAAACCATAAATCCTGCGCCTTGATGGTTTTTCTTGCCCTTCCTTCTGCCTCGTACTGGCAATATAGTTTTTCAAATTCTGTACCCCAGCAATCACTTAATCCCGGCGCTTCATTAGGACAAAACAAACTCCATTCACCATTGGCTTCTACCCTTTTCATAAACAAATCTGAAATCCATAACGCAAAAAACAAATCCCTTGCCCGCATTTCTTCCTTGCCATGATTTTTCCTCAAATCAAGAAATGCAATTATATCAGCATGCCAAGGCTCAAGGTAAATGGCAAATGCACCCTTACGTTTTCCACCGCCCTGGTCTACATATCTTGCGGTATCATTGTATACTCTCAACATGGGGATAATACCATTACTGGTACCATTAGTACCACCGATATAACTGCCGGTTGCCCTTATGTTGTGAATAGCTAAACCAATGCCGCCGGCACTTTGAGAGATTTTAGCCGTTTGTTTTAATGTATCATAAATGCCATCAATACTATCTTCTTTCATGGTAAGCAAAAAGCAACTACTCATTTGCGGCTTGGGTGTACCTGCATTAAACAAGGTTGGCGTAGCATGCGTAAACCATTTTTCACTCATTAAGTGATAGGTTGTAATTGCAGACTCAATATCATTTTTATGAATACCAACGGCCACCCTCATGAACATGTGCTGCGGACGTTCGGCAATCTTGCCATTTAGCTTTAGCAGATAGGCCTTTTCCAAGGTCTTAAACCCAAAATAATCAAATCCAAAATCCCGGTCATAAATAATACTACTATCCAGCAATTCAGCATGTTCCTCAATAATTTCCATCACATCATCCGCAATTAATGGCAACAGTTTACCGGTAGTTTTATCAGTGTACTGGTGCAACTTTCGCATGGTATCCGAAAAACTTTTGGTGGTATTTTTATGCAGGTTACTCACAGCAATTCTGGAGGCAAGGATAGCATAATCCGGATGCGTAATGGTTAATGAAGCTGCAGTTTCCGCAGCCAAATTATCCAGTTCTGTAGTAGGCACACCTTCATAAATACCTTCAATTGTTTTTTTTGCTACATCAATTACATTGATAATAGGACTAAGACTGTAACTCAATTTTTCAATTCTTGCAGTTACCTTATCAAATTTTACGGTTTCTTTTTTACCGTTTCTTTTAATTACAAACATGAGGCAGATATGATTTGTGATGTGTAAATTATGATTTATGTTGTGTGATGTGTGATTCTTGATGTGTGTTTTGTGTTTTCAAAAATCAAAAATCACACATCACAGATCACAGATTCTAGAAATCTTCCTCAAGCGAAAATGCCTGTGTTTCCTTGCCGGACATTACACCTGCCTTCTGGTAATCTCCCACTCTTTTTTCAAAGAAATTTGTTTTTCCCTGTAAAGAAATCATCTCCATAAAATCAAAAGGATTGGTGGTGTTGTAAATAGTTGAGTAGCCCAATTCGCTTAACCACCTGTCTGCAACAAACTCAATGTATTGCTGCATTAGTATGGCATTCATGCCAATTAGGCCTACCGGCAGAGCATCAGTTATAAATTCTTTTTCAATAACTACGGCATCTTTAATAATGGTATGAACCTGCTCCTCTGTCAATTTATTTTTTAGCATGCTATAAAGCAAACAAGCAAATTCACAATGCAATCCTTCATCACGGCTAATTAATTCATTACTGAAAGTTAATCCCGGCATCAGGCCTCTTTTTTTCATCCAGAAAATAGAGCAAAAACTACCACTAAAGAAGATACCTTCCACAGCTGCAAATGCTACGAGGCGTTCTGCAAAAGAACCATTATCAATCCAACGCAGGGCCCATTCTGCTTTTTTCTTTACGGCAGGTATCGTATCAATGGCATGAAACAATTTGTTTTTTTCCTGGGGATCTTTAATGTAGGTATCAATCAGCAAAGCATAGGTTTCGCTGTGTATATTTTCCATCATAATTTGAAAACCATAAAAGCACCTTGCTTCTGGCAATTGTACTTCACTCATAAAATTTACCGCAAGGTTTTCATTTACAATACCATCGCTTGCAGCAAAAAATGCCAATATGTGGCTTATAAAATGACGTTCACCATCATTCAGATTGTCCCAATCTTTCTGATCGTCGCTCAAATCAATTTCCTCAGCAGTCCAAAAACTGGCTTCATGCTTTTTATATTGTTCCCACACTTTTGGATAGTTGATAGGCAGTATTACAAAGCGGTCTTTGTTTTCCCTTAATAAAAGTTCATCGCTATGTTCCATAATAGTAAATTTTCAATTTTAAAGTCTGCGGGGTGAATATTTGTTCTTTATTATTCCATGTTTATGTTGCAAACTGTTTTTCAAATTGCTTATTATCCAGGAGCAATCTAAAATTTCACATTTTGCCGTTCGTTGAATTTACTCCATTCATTAAAACCATCCCGCCTTTCGCAAAGCGATACAGTAACCTGTTTAAAAACTAAAAAATGATGGATTCTACAGCTAAAGTATTTTCAGGATAACTAACCTTTAATAAGCCTATACACCTGATTGGCATTTAAAACTGTTGTATTTACAAACTTTGCCCCCAATCGTTTATGGAGACAATATTAGGCCGTAACATTAAGTTAATGTTGAAGATTTTGTCCACTTGATGTTGAAAACTTTTAAACCGTTTATTGGCAGGGTATTTCACCCAAAAAAATAAATAAAAAATAAATTTGGCACCCATGTTTTGTTGAGCAAAACAGTGTTGTAGATGACAAAACCCATACAAAAAATAAAAGACTAATTTCTTTTAAAAGATTAAACAAGACAGAATGGAAAGTAACGGTAAAATTGGGCTGATAATCAATACAGGCAAAGATTTTATTAAAAAAATGTGGTAAGTAATAACATGAAAACCAGTCAAAATTCCTAACTACAATTAATCAATTTTAATTGTAGTAGATATGCTAAAATCCTCACCGGGTGCAACATCAACCATATCAATGCCGGCGTAGGCATTAGCGGGTTCTATACAAATAAAGTTTTTGTACCCACCGGCACTCATATCAGTAAAGTTTTTACTCGTGATGGGGCCAGGGTTCCATACAACAGTTACCTTACTGCCTGTTTTGCCAACACGTATTTTTCGGTTGTATCCCGGGTCGGTAATGATGGCTTCACCGGAATGTTGAATGTAACGCCTGTTATTTTCAATATCCGGATGAAGTGAGGTGTCTGTTTGTTGAAACAATTGATCACCAAAAGCCTCATAATAGGGTGAGTTATCAAAACCATCCAGCTCAATAGCGGCTATATCACTGATGTTAAAATAAGTATGCAAAGCATCTGAATATTGAAAAGATGTTGTTCCTGTATTGGTTACCCTAAATGTTACCTGCAGGGTAGCTCCTACTACAAAGTTAATAACTGCTCTAAAGGGAAAAGGCCAAAGTTTTAGTGTTTCATCAGATTGCTCCAACATCAACTGTATAGCTGTAGCTCCATCCGTAAGCTGTTTAACCGCCTGTACCTGCCAGTTGCTTGTACGTGCAAAACCATGCTGTGGCATTGTTCTATCAGTTGCATGTGGCCCAAACCACGGAAAGCATACGGGGATGCCACCCCTGATTGCTTTACCCTCTTTAAAATGCGACTGATCACTTACCCACAATACATCCGGCTGTTCAATTGGCTTATAACTTAATATTTGTGCACCATAAAGCGCAATACGGGCGGAGGCTAAAAAATTATTTATTGTTAAAAAGACTAGTCCATTTGCTGACTCCTGCGAAAAATGGGCTACGTCTTTAATTCCATATTGCTGATTGAGTGCTTCAATAGTCATCTGTAAAGTTTTAATTTGATTTTGTAAAGTACGGCAAAAGCTATAAAAAATATCCTGTTTAAAATTAAAAAAAACAACTATTTCGTTATCCATCAACTAACGAAATTATTATAGAATGAAGTTTATATTTACTTTCTAAACCAACTTTTTTTATTATGAAAAAATTATTGATGGCGTTCTGTATGATGGTTGGGTTTGCAGGAATGGTATCTGCCCAGCAAGTTGCCAAAAAAGCTGCTAAACCAACTACCACTCAAGCCAAACCAGCAACAGCAGCCAAACCAGCAGCAACACCAACAACAGCAGGCCCTGTAAAAAAAGATGGCACACTCGATAAAAGATACAGCGCCAACAAAAGCGCTACACCGGCACCTGCGGCAGGCCCTGTAAAAAAAGATGGCACACCAGACAAAAGATTCAAAGCCAACAAAAAGAACTGAGGATTGATTATATGATTTTAAAAAAGCACCTGCCAGCAGGTGCTTTTTTTATTTTACATCTTAACCGGGATAAGCTGTATATATTCAACCGCATTTTTACAGCAATTCTAAATTTCATCAACCTTAAGCTCATTTACAAAACCAGCGTTTAGCACCAGTATTTTATGCAGGCTCATTTGTAGAACTAATTCCCCGTTCAGCAACCTTATATGTTACACGCACTTCAATTCCCTTGCTGCCATTGAATTTCATCCGTTGGCATTGTTATTGAAACTATCTTATTGAAAAATAATCAACAGTTAAAAAAATTATTATGAAGCATAGAGGCATTTATAGCACAGTTGCTTTTATAATCTTGATTATTTTTTTTACAGCTTGCTCCGTATCAAAGGAAGCCCAGACACAGAAACAAGCCATAAATGGAGACTGGACTTTGGTATCGATTAATGTAGAAGGATTGACTGGCTTATTTAATACAAAAGTCTTTAATGAAGCCAATTCAAGTTGTTTTGTTACCAGTAGCTGGCATTTTTTTGCCAACACCAGCTCAGGAACCTACAACCTGCCAGGTGGCGCCAATGGTTGCGTTGCAACTGCAAGAAACATAAAATGGTCCATTTATGAGCCGAAAAATGAAGACAAAAAACTTCAGTTTAAAAGACTGGATGATAAAGGAAGGGCGTTGGATGACAACAGTGGATTTAGGCTAACTATTGTTTCCCTTACAGCAATGAACATGCAGTTATCTTCAGACATTACAGTAGAGAACAAATCCGGTAAGGTAGTTTACAATTTTATAAAAAAATAAATCAAAAAACAACACAATATGAAACAGGTATTTAATAAAACGATGCTATTAGTGGCTGGGATCATAATCCTAAGTGCAGGTTGCAGTACCACAAAAAAGATGAGCAAAGAAGAAAAAGGTGTAGCTGTTGGCGCTACAAGTGGTGCCGTAATTGGCGGCATACTTGGCAATAATGTAGGTAACAAACAAAATACCGCCCTTGGTGCTATTATTGGTGCTGTTGTTGGTGGTGTAGCGGGGGGTATTATTGGCAATAAAATGGATCGGCAGGCGGAGGAAATTAAACAGGAAATACCAGGTGCGGAAGTAACAAGAGTAGGTGAAGGTATTAACGTAACATTTAGCGAAAACAACCCTGATGGATCAAAGGCCGGCGTTTATTTTGATACGGATAAATACGAAATCAACTCAAACTCTATGCTTGCTTTAAACAAACTGGTGAAAGTATTTAACAATTATCCTGAAACCAATATACTTATTGAAGGCCATACAGATAACGTTGGTGCTGCCGATTACAATACAACGCTTTCCAATAAACGTGCAACAGAAGTGGGTAATTTCATTATCGCTGAGGGCATTGCGAAATCACGATTAATAACAAAATGGTATGGCGAAACACAACCAAAAGCTGAAAACTCCAGTGATGCTAACAAGGCGCTAAACAGAAGGGTTGAATTTGCTATCACAGCAAATGATAAAATGAAAGAAGAAGCTGCAAAAGAAGCTGCGAATAAAAATTAGTATTGAAGAAGTATATTTCAAAAACCCACGTATTAATTGCGATAATTTAAAAAGAGATTGCAATTCATTACAACTACTAATAAAAAAGAGGCTGCTTTAAAAAGCAGCCTCTTTTATTATCTCACTTAAATAATATAGTTTAAGGCCTTAAAGTTGCACGTGGGCCACCTACTGCATAAGTTGCCTGCATACGGGTTTTTTGCCCTGCGCTAAACATATACATACACAAATCATCTGTGTAATCCATATAATTCATCGTCATCATAACAGGAGTTCCTGTACAGGTGCTTTTTACACCCGAAGCCGGACAGCCATAATTTGCTGTATTGTGTAAAGGTGTATCATCTACTACGTCGTTGCCACAGGTAGCATCACCCCAAATATGCCGCAGATTAAACCAGTGCCCAACTTCATGGGTACCAGTTCTTCCTTTGTCATACGTAGAAATATAATTGCCCCCTGCAAACTTTGCTTTACTTCCAAAAGCAGTATTTAAAATAACTACGCCATCGGTTAATGAACTACCACCAGGGAATTGTGCATAACCTAAAATTCCGCCACCCATACTGCACGCCCATAGATTTAATTTAGTAGTAGGGCTTGTAGGATTAATTCCGCCCCGTTTACTTTTCTTCATGGCATCATTGGTACTCCAACTTGTTTTTGTTGTACTTTTTCTTACTACCGCATCCAAAACAAAACGAATTTTTGTATCAAATGCTTTTACTCCTGTAAATGCTCCCGGCACCATACCAATGTCTCCGTTAGTACCTTTAAAATCTTCATTTAATACATCAATTTGCGACTGTATCTGGCCAAGTGCAATGTTTTCAGCAGCAGTTCTGTATAACACATTTACAACAACAGGAATAATCATTGAATCGCCGGAAAGCCGCTGCAGTTTTTGATTCGATGCAAATTTATTTGTAAATGCCTCAACAGCATCCATTCTTCCTTTCAGGGACGGGTCTGCTTTTAATTGTTCGTTCAGTACGTCTACTGAAGCACATTTACGTCCTGCAATTGGTGCAGCTTGTTCTTCAGGACTGGTAATGTCTGTAATAGCCGTCTTTTGACAAGCACTTAAAACAACAGATCCTGCAAAAAAAAGAAGGAAGGTTTTTTTCATGTAGTTAATTTTTCTTTGGTGAATGAAATAAAGTTGAAGTCTCAGTCTTTTTAATAATGTAAAATGAAAATAGTAAAATTTTGTTAAAATAAATTAGTATCATAAAATAATTAATTGTATAATAGTGCCTACGTACATCTTTAGTTATAATCATCCCTAAAAATCTATCGCCTATTCTTCACCCCTTATTAAACAACATTGAGGGCTGCATTATTAATTTAGTTTTTATAAAAGGCATTGTTACCTATGCATTTTTTCTCCTTAAAAAGCTGCTTTTTGAGTATTAATCATTTTACTTCTTTATCTTGCAGCAACGTAGATAATTGATAGAATTATAATCGAAATCCATAAATCATCATTACTATACTGTCCATCCAAATTGACTAATACAAAAAGGTAATATGAGTTTTAATAAATATAAAATTGAACAGATTGCAATAGGAGATAAAATCTATTTCGATGACGTTTATGCCAACAACCAACTGACACAATCTAATTTTGATGAATACTGGAAAGTGGTTGCCAAAGAGGGAGGAAACCTGCTGGTAAACTTAAGAGATAGATACAATTGTACAGTAGATATTAAAGATGTACGGCATCACTTACCACAGCTACAATAATAGAAAATAAAACTGCTGACAAGTTTTTATGAAACATCAACAAAATATAATTTTACTCCTGAGATAACTGTATTGCGAAAATGTTTTACTGTTATAATTACAATAAACGGTTACTTCCCTTTTTTTGCTGGTATAGTAAATAAGCTTTCACTGCAACAAAAAAAATCGAAAGAAATACTGCAACGATTAAAATATTTTCAACAAAAAAATATAATAGTCCTTCTATTACATAATTGTAATAAATCAGGTATTTAATTGCCACTAATGAAAGATAATAATTCAAAATTAATGAGGTTTAAAAGCTTTATCGTTGTACATAGATTGATTGTATAAATAATACTTTCGGTCATTGTAATTTTTCCAGTACCGATGCCCTTCAAGATCATAATATAATCTTCCATCTATGGTCTTACTTGCAGTTCTGTCATCCACAATAATCACTTTGGGTACAGCAGTCTTTGGGATTTTTCTCACCGCTGCTTTTTTTACCTCAGTTTCCACCGTATTGTTCGGTGCGTTTGTAATTGTACTTTGAGGCTGTTGCTTTTTACTGCAACTACTCATAACTACACACAATCCTATAATTGATGCTGCTAAGTATTTTTTCAGCATTATATTTTTCTAAACCCTGCTGCAATTTTCTTACCAAAAAATTTTACCGGTATGTATGCACTTAAATTCCGTTCTTTAATAAATTTGTTTATTTTATTCCCCATTAATACCGCCAACTGTTTCAATGCAAAAAACAAGTATTAGCATTACCTTTTTATTTTATCAATATTCAACAGAACTAATTTTTTAGTTTTTCCAGCCCTTGATTCTGCTGACTGAACCATAGAAACCATTCTTCAGCCCAAACCATGATATTATTTACTAATCTACATGACCGAAGTCATTATGATTTTTTCATCTTGTTTTTACCTTTAGCTCAAAGAATAAAACTAAGTGTGTTTACTATTAAACTATTTGTTTATTAAAAACTTAATGTTATGATAACAGCGTCACAAAATATTAAAATCGTTGAGGAGTGCAGGAATTGGCAACAACAACTGGTATTGTACCGTGAAAAAATAAATAAACTTAAAACAGCATTGTACCTTTTTGCTCCGGGAAAAACAGACAATGCGATTTTAACTGAAATAGAACATTTTCACAACCAGTTCCATATTCAGCTAATCAACATCCATGATTTAAAACATGAAATACGCAATCATTTGCAAGAAACTGAGAAGTATCCAAATATCGGCCACCGTATTCCACACCATTATATAAAAGAAAAGGTTGACTTGCAAATTGCCGCACTTGATAAACTGGAACAGGAATTCCAACATTTCATTCAACAATAATTTCTCTAAAGCATTCAGCCAATCTGTAGCAGATTGGCTGAATGCTTTAGAGATTATCAGTAAAATAAAAAAATCTTTATGCCTACCTACGATACCAAACACGTTAAAAACATTGTTCTGCTGGGACATGCCGGCTGTGGAAAAACAACAATAGCCGAGAGTATGTTATTTGAAGCAGGAATAATAAAACGCCGTGGCAGTATTGCCGCAAAAAATACTGTAAGTGACTCCCATGAACTGGAAACAGAAAGGCAGAGTTCTGTTTTTGCTTCCTTGCTCCACATACCATGGCGTAATTATAAAATCAATATTATTGATACGCCAGGCTATGATGATTTTGCCGGGGAGGTTCTCAGCGCCCTTCGGGTGGCTGATACCGGTGTACTAATTTTAAATTCAACAACAGGAGTAGAAATTGGTACAGATATCATCTGGGAATACACAGACAGCTTTAAAACACCTACCCTTTTTGTAGTGAACAAGCTTGATATGGAAAATGCAGATTTTGATAAAACATTACGGGAAGCCAAAACACATTTTGGCGCTAATGTGGTAGCTGTACAATATCCTGTGCAAACAGGCAATGGTTTTAACAGCATTATAGATGTATTGAATATGGTAATGTACCAGTATGGGCCTGATGGTGGCAAACCGGCAAAACTCCCCATACCCGATGGCGAAAAAGAAAAGGCATCAATATTGCATAAAGAACTGGTAGAAACCATTGCTTCCAATGATGAAGGATTGATGGAAAAATATTTTGAACAAGGGGAATTGAGTGAAGAAGATATGAAAGCAGGTTTGCATGCATCTATGATAAGGCATGATATTTTTCCGCTCTTTTGTGCAGCTGCTGAAAAAAATATGGGCAGTGGAAGAATTATGGGTTTTATCGACAATGTGTGTCCGGCTGCCAATGAAATGCCGCCACAAAAAACAACAGCAGGTGCTGTACTAAACTGCGATGAAAAAGGGCCCGCCTGCATCTTTATTTTTAAAACTATTATTGAGCCGCATATTGGAGAACTGAGCTTGTTTAAAGTTTACAGCGGTATTATAAAAGCTGGCAGCGAACTGGTAAATGAAAATACAGGCGTTACAGAAAAGCTAAACCAGTTACTGTTGCTGGAAGGGCACAACCGTATTCCGGTAACAGAATTGGTAGCAGGTGATATTGGGGCAACCATAAAACTGCGATCAACTCATGTAAACAATACCTTGCACCAAAAAGGCATCAACATAGAATTGGAGCCCATCATTTTTCCAAAGAGCAATGTTACGGTTGCCATTGCTACGGTAAATAAAGGTGAAGAAGAAAAATTATCACAGGCATTGCATACGTTAAGAGAAGAAGATGCAACCGTTCAATTTGAAGTATCGACGGAATTAAAACAGACTTTATTGCATTGCCAGGGCGAATTACATCTGCAGGTAATACAATGGAAAATAGCGAATATTCACAAACTGCAAGTAGCATTTGATAAGCCAAAAATTGCCTACAGGGAAACCATCCGGTCATCTGCAGAATCAACCTATCGGCATAAAAAACAAAGTGGCGGCGCAGGCCAGTTTGGAGAAGTGTTTATGCGGATTGAACCATGGTACCAAGGCATACCGGAACCTGTTGGATTACATGTACGGGCAACGGAAGAAATTGAATTAGACTGGGGTGGCAAACTGGTATTTTTAAACTGCGTTGTGGGTGGTGCCATTGATGCCCGGTTTCTTCCATCTATATTAAAGGGTGTGATGGAAAAGATGCAGAACGGACCGCTAACAGGAAGTTATGTGCGTGATGTAAGGGTGTGCATTTATGATGGCAAAATGCACCCGGTAGACAGCAATGATATCTCCTTTAAAATTGCTGGTCTGCATGCATTTCGACAGGCATTTACAGCAGCTGCTCCACAATTACTGGAACCTGTTTATGAAGTGGAAGTATTTTGTCCTGATGACCAGGTTGGAGCTGTAATGGGTGATTTACAAACCCGGATGTCTATTGTTGAGGGGATGGAGGCAGATGGTCATTTTCAAAAAATAATTGCTAAAGTGCCTTTATCACAAATGTACCAGTATTCTTCCTCACTTAGAAGTTTAACGCAGGGTCGGGCCCGGTTTAATATGCAGTTTGTTGAGTATGCACCGGTACCTTATGAGGTACAAAAAAAGCTGACAGATGCTTACAGTAAACGTGCTGTTGATGTGGAATAGATGAAAAAAGTATAGTAACTTAACTTTATTAAAATGATACTCATGAAAAAATATGCCTGTGTAATATTAATAATTACATCCATTGCTGCCTGTAATACAAGGCAGCCGGATAAAGAAGTTATAATAAGTGATACAACCAATACAATCACGAGGGTAGATTCGGCAACCCAAATTATAGATGCACATTATTTTTGGGAAGCAGACCAGGATACCCCTGATGGATTAATGATGAAAAAATCGAGACCAATAAGTCCGGATTCGTTGACTACAGGCAATCTGCTACAGGTACTAAACAACCTGCATCCAAACGTTGAGCTTTCGTATGTAAAAACATCCGGTGATACGATGTTTGTAAAAATAAATAAGAGCACCTATTTAACACAGCGTACGGGATCAAGCGGAGCCGATGCATACCTGGCAGAAGTTACTTACAACCTTACAGAATTAACGGGGATAAACTTTGTAGATATCAACTTTAAGATGGGCGATCATGCAGAGCCTGGCACCTATTCAAGAACAGATTTTGTTTGGGCTAAAAAATAACCGGCGCACAATTATTTACTGACAAAAACAAGTACATATTATGCTATTCAAAAACGTTGTAAACCATACCGGGTTTGCAACGTTTTTTGTTGATAGTTTAGAAATTAAATCGGGTTAAAATTTTTCTCTCATCAAAGTTTAGATAGTTTAGAAGCTTAGATAGAGCTCTGGTAACAAACCATTAATCGATGTAGAAAAAGCCGGTTTTATTCTTGGAATTGATTTACCCGCAGGCCAGGTAATCTTTTAAATAAAGCCCTATCTTTATTTAATCACATTACATAAATCCCCGGCACATGAAGAAATTTATCCTTGTATTGTTAATTGCAAATATTAACAAGCAATTGCCTGCACAAACTGACAGCATTCATCACTACAAAAAAAGTGAAGTAATGATCCCCATGAGAGATGGCATCAAACTGCATACGGTAATTTTTTCTCCTGTAGATGCAAAGCAAGCTGTACCGGTTTTATTAAAACGCACACCTTATGGAGCTAATCCCGGCATTATTGCAAGTGATTCAACATTGAGTGTTTCTTTTTTCGGTACTAACCTTGGAAGTATGCTGGCTGAAGGCTATTTTTTAGTGATTCAGGATATACGGGGTAAATACCAAAGTGAAGGTACTATGCAGATTCACCAGCCACTGATTCATGTTACCAATAAAAATGCAATAGACGAAAGCACGGATACTTATGATACAGTTGACTGGCTTATAAAAAACCTGAAAGAGAACAATGGTAAAGCTGGCATCTTTGGTGTTTCCTATGGCGGTTGGCTTGCATTGGTTGGTGCAGTAGATCCGCATCCTGCATTGAAAGCCTCCTCGGAACAGGCCTGCATGGGTGATTTGTTTTTGGGTGATGACTTTCACCACAATGGTGCCTTTCGGTTAAGTTATGGAATGGAGTATACCTATGAAGTAGAATTTGATAAAACCACCGACAGCGATTTTCCTTTTCCTCAGTTTGATTTGTACGATTGGTATAGAAAACTGGGGTCATTAAAAAATGTAAATGACAAATATTTTCACGGTAAAATACCTACCTGGAATGATTTTGTACAACATCCTAATTATGATAGTTTCTGGCAAAAAAATTCTAACCTTAGTTATGTGGCCAAAGCCGAAATACCGCAATTGCATGTAGGTGGTTATTATGACCAGGAAGATATTAACGGTCCTCAGTTGATGTATGAGCACATGGAGAAAAAAGATGAGGCTGGTTATAACCATATTGTATTAGGGCCATGGAACCATGGACAATGGGCAAAAGGTTATACAAATAGTCTGGGAAAAATTGACTTTGGAAGTAACACCGTTGCATGGTTTCAGGCATTGCAAAAAAAATGGTTCGATTACTGGCTAAAAGGAATTGGAGATGGAAAGTTTAAAGAAGCCTATTGTTTTCAAACCGGCAGCAATCAATGGAAAACTTACAATACATGGCCACCTAAACAGGCTATCATAAAAAGATTATATGCCGGCAACAAAAACAGCAGCTCTTTTGCCAAACCAACTGCTTCAGCAGGTTTTGTAAGCTTCGTAAGCAATCCGGAAAAGCCTGTTCCCTATCGTACACTTCCCATTGAGGCAACGTATGGTGAGGGAAGCCGTTGGGGTCAATGGCAAGTAGAAGATCAGCGTTTTGTGTACTCAAGACCCGATGTAGTAAGTTTTATGATGGATTCATTACAAGAAGATTTAACCGTTACCGGAAAAGTAATGGCACATTTATTTGCCAGTACAACCGGCACCGATGCGGATTGGGTGGTGAAACTAATAGATGTTTATCCCGGCTTTGACAAGGAAAGTTTAATAATGAGTGGCTTTCATTTTCCTGTAGCTATGGAAGTATTTCGTGGCAGGTTCAGGAAAAGTTTTAGTAACCCAAGCCCACTCATACCAGGAAAGCCGGAGGAATTTGTAATAGATCTGCACAACATCAACCATACTTTTAAAAAAGGACATCAACTAATGATACAGGTGCAAAGCAGTTGGTTCCCTGTTATTGACCGCAACCCACAAAAATTTGTTCCCAATATTTTTGAAGCAAAAGAAACAGATTTCATCAAAGCAGAACAGCGTATATATTTCTCTGCTCAATTCCCAACTTATATTGAATTGCCGGTGATGAAAAATTAATAAAAAGAATTACAAATTTCAGTAAAGTAGAATACCCTATAAGCTAAGCATAGTCATAAACATTACTAAGCAAAGTCATAGTTGCCAACATAACCGGTTAGTAATTTTAAATGTAAAAACATTATACATTTTAAAAACATACGGTTATGAAAAGTTTATGCTTGTTAATCATTATTTTTTCTGCAATGGGATTAAATGCTCAAAAGTGGGAAAAGAACTACGATTTTGTTGACGATTGTATTTGTGGATTATCAAAAGTAAGTAAGAATGGAAAGATTGGTTATGCTGACAGGCAAGGCAAGGAAGTTATACCCCTACTATATAGCGAAGGCCTCACTTTTAATGAAGGCCTGGTAGCTGTAAAAAAAGAAAGCAAATGGATGTACCTTGACAGTACCGGTAAAGCCATTACCGAAGCCATCTATGATGATGCACTGGGGTTTGATAGCGGACTTGCAGTAGTAGCAAAAGGAGGTTTATACGGATACATTAACAACACCGGCGAGGTAGTGATTCCACTCCTGTTTTCAAATGCAAGGTCTTTTACAGAAGGACTTGCACCTGCTGCCAGTTTAAAAGGAAACTGGGGTTTTATTGATAAAAAAGGAGATTGGGTTATTAAGGCTCAGTATGGCTTTGTAGATAATTTCGCCAGCAACGAGGCAAGGGTAATGAAAGGTGATAAAGTTTTTTATATTGATAAAGCCAACAAAGTTTTACATGAATAACCTTTGGGTGGCTATGATAACATTACTAATCACAATCCGCAAAATAAAGTGCATTAGGATTTGTATAAGCAAAAAAAAGGGCCAGGATAGAAATCCAGCCCGTTTTAAAATCCAATATCCTATGAAAAACCAGAGCGAATGTATGATGCCTCATTCAAATGGTTTAGAAAAGATTAGTAAGCGGTTGATTTGAACTATTAAATGGCATTACCCGGCCTTAACAGACTGATTTTTAAACAGTAGAAGAAAATTAGATAACCCTTGCTGAACAGAGAAAGGATAAGATGGATTAAGAGGTGCCTGAAATAATATTGCCACCTCCATTTAGAATTTGATATCTTTTTAGAGACCAGGTAAATAGTAAGGAGTGTGACAACCAGAAAAAAATTAGCATTTATATGCGGATGCTTTAAAAAATAAATTTACCCTCGTACCCTTGGATCAATAACACTGTATAAAACGTCTGCCAGCATATTGATTACAATGAAGATACAGGCACTTATTAAAACGGATCCCATCACAACGGGATAGTCTAATTTCTCCAGTGCATCTACAGTTATTTTCCCTATGCCCTGCCAGCCAAAAATATATTCTACAAAAAAAGCACCGGCAAGCAATTCGGCAAACCAGCCTGTAATGGCCGTTACTACCGGGTTAAGGGCATTGCGTAGTGCATGACGAATAACAATTGTACGCCTGCTCAAACCCTTGGCATAGGCTGTTCTGATATAATCCTGGTTAAGTACATCCAGCATGGAACTTCGGGTAAGTTGTGTTATGATGGCCAGCGGTCGAATGCCTAACGTGAAGGCCGGCAATATAAGATTCTTCATGGTAAAGTAGCGTTCTCCGGTTACCTCATCTATGTCAAACCAGCTACCTGTAAGTTGCAAGCCTGTATAAGGATGCAGCACTACCCCAAAAAAATAAGCGATTATAATCGCCATAAAAAAAGAAGGAGCTGATATACCGGCAATACTGGCAAATACAGCAGACGTATCAATCCAGCTGCCTTTATTTATTGCCGCCAAAACACCTAAAAAAATACCGGCAATGGCAGCAAACAGCATGGCAGCAAAGGCCAGCAAAAGTGTTCCTGGCAAGGCTTCCATTAAAACCAATCCCACGTTCTTTTTTGTCTGATAACTTTTTCTGAGATAAGGAATCTTCAATCCAATTTTGGTAGTACCACCGGCAAAAACACCTTGTAATTTTTTGTTGGTGATATCATCTGCTGTATGTATACACAAGGGTGAAACATCATTCAGGTATAAAAAAAACTGCTTCCATTTGGGCTGATCCAAGTACAGTTCTTTACGGATATTATCCATTGTTTTTTTGTCGCC